>Ga0209319_1000061_pt1 | contig 207665 bp, 165 predicted proteins | sample RifGroE2_FD_184000 | JGI IMG/M metagenome (GOLD analysis project Ga0209319, IMG submission 184000) | Groundwater microbial communities from Rifle, Colorado - Groundwater E2 (SPAdes) (version 2) | ecosystem: Environmental > Aquatic > Deep subsurface > Groundwater | place: Rifle, Colorado...
GAGATGAAAATACAATCTCAAAATATGTTAGGGATCAGGGAATAGAAAAAGACTATACTGTTTTGCACAAAACTACGCAACGGCGGCTGTTCTGATACCCCGTCTGCTTGCAGCGGGGTAGTTCATTTATCAGTGCCTTTTGTTGTTTCTGTATGTAGTGGTTTCTGGCATTTCAAATAAGGTTATTAACACCCGGTTAATACTTTCATCGAAAATTTACATCTGTTATTTATCCGAAAATTTTAGATATCGTGTATCTTCGCAGCAGTATTGGTAACACAATTTGTGTTTAATAGGGAATCCGGTGCCTCCGAATGTTGAAACGGAGAATTCCGGAGCTGTACCCGCAGCTGTAATCTCAGTAAGGTTTTTGCAACCTCAGCCACTGTTCGTCAACCGACGGATGGGAAGGCGGCAAAAACTTGAGTAAGCCAGAAGACCTGCCAGTGCGTAATACAATATTCAAAGCTTTCGGGAGAAAAAGCTTGGAGTAGCCAAAATCATTCAAAAAGGTTATTTCCAGCGGGTTTTGCGTATTGTAAAAATTTTATTAAAACTTAAAATTTTTACGTATGAAACATTTTTACTTATTCTTTTTACTGATTGTACTGGTCTTTCCGGGCAGGGCCCAGAAAGCTGCCGGTTTTGAAGATGTTGTCCTGGAAAAGGAGTCTTCCTGGAACGGGTCCGATGGTTCGGGGAGTTTTAAAAGCTCAAACCTCACGTTCAAAAACAGTTACAATGCCGATTGGATGAGCTGGTCGGGCTTTGCCTGTTCGAATATTACGGACAACAGGACCAAAGGATGGGGCAATCAGTACAGCGCTATCACAGGATACGGATGCAAAGGATCGGCGAACTACGCAGTAGCTTATGTGGTGGGTTTTTCTTCTGCTGAATTTGAAACAGCCCAAATTATACGTGGTCTGTACATCACAAATGCTACCTATGCCTACTGGTCGATGAAAGAAGGAGATGACTTTACGAAAAAGTTTGGCGGTGTCAGCGGAACCGATCCCGACTATTTCAAAGTAATTGTTGACGGAATTGATGCTTCAGGCAAAAAAACTGCGGGTGTCGAGTTTTATCTGGCCGATTTCCGCTTCGGTGACCCTTTAAAAGATTATATTATAAAAGACTGGACATGGCTCGATTTGTCGTCGCTGGGAGTGGTTAAATCGGTCAATTTTAAACTTGAATCAAGCGATGTGGGAATGTGGGGAATGAATACGCCTGCTTATTTCTGTGTTGACGATGTGAACGGTTTTGGCCCGGTACAGTTGAACGATATTTCGTACGCATCGTTTGATGATGTTGTTGATCCGGGAAATATATATTATAATGGCGCTGATTTATCGGGCGGGTTTTACAGCGGTAATTTTTACCTGAAAAATGAGTATATCGAAAGTTGGGGAAGCTGGTCCGGCTTTGCCGCTTCGAGCATGACCGACAGCCAAACCGCAGGCTGGGGAAACCAATACAGCGCTATAACCGGAAGAGGAGTGGCCGGTTCTGCTGCTTATGCAGTAGCCTATACTGGTTCAGGGAAATCGGAAATTTTGCTAAAAAAAGCGACTATCTCGGGTTTTTACGTTTCGAACAGCGCTTATGCCTACTGGTCGATGAAAAACGGTGACGACTATTCGAAAAAGTTTGGCGGAACGAGCGGTACTGATCCCGACTGGTTTAAACTGACAGTGAAGGGGTATACTGACATTGAATACAAAGGACACATTGATTTTTATCTGGCTGATTTCCGATCTGCCAATTCTTCTGGAGATTATATTGTAAGCGATTGGCGCTGGGTCGATCTGTCGGCGCTGGGTGAAGTTTCCCGGCTCGAATTCAGCCTGAGTTCTTCGGATGAAGGTATTTGGGGGATGAATACTCCGGCTTATTTTGTGATGGACAACCTGAACAAACAAATCCCAAGTTCTATTCATCCCGATCTAAAAGAAATTGAGGCCGAGGTTTATCCGAATCCGTTCAGCAATGAGTTGAAAGTTCATTTAAACAATTCAGCAGATGAAATTTTGTTGTACGATATTGCAGGCAAACAACTGCGTAGTTTTAATGATTCAGGAAAATTAGTCACACTTCGCGGGCTGGGCGACCTGAACCCAGGAATTTATTTTCTGAAAATCACAACAGAAAATCAATCGGTTATAAAAAAGATGATAAAAAAATAAGTGCAGTTTTGGCACTTTTTGTTCGAGTTGCTTGCCCCGGCACGAAAAAGAAACGTAATGCTGTAATGTAACAAATTGTTGCCGCCGGTAAAACGGAAATAATTGAAAAATTGTTTGGGCTGGAAACCGCTTTCGGGAAACTGACAATGCAGGGTGACGATCCTGTTTTGTCGGAGAGCCGGGGCGGTTTTTTATTTCAGAAATAAAAAATAAGACAAAAGCTAAACCTATTCTACCCGGCAATGTTATTTTAATATTGAAATGAATTTCAAAAGGAGCGGCTGTTTATCCCGACGAATTTCCTTTCTTTGTAAAAATTATAAAAATATTTAAAAAAAATAAGCTATGGAAATCAGGAAAAACATGATGGTTTCACTAACGTATGATTTACGTCTGGACGGGGTAGATGGTGAAATTATTGAACAAGCCACCAGTGAAAAACCATTAAGTTTTGTTTTTGGCGCTGGTGTTATGCTACCTAAATTTGAAGATCTTCTCGAAGGCAAAAAGCAGGGTGAACTCTTTGAAATAAGCCTTCCATGTAAAGATGCTTACGGAGAAGAAGATGAAGATGCAATTGTTGACTTACCCAAACATATTTTCTTTGTTGATGGCGAATTCGATGATGAAATCATTAAAGAAGGAAATACAGTCCCAATGATGAGTTCGAACGGACAGCGCATGAACGGTATTGTTGTTGAAATTACAGACGATACAGTTAAAATGGATTTCAATCATCCGCTGGCTGGCGAAGATTTGTTCTTCAACGGAAATGTTCTGGAAGTACGCGAAGCTACCGATGAAGAAATCTCAGCATTGTTTTCAGGTGGTTGCGGTTGTGGCTGTGGTGAAGGAAGTTGTGATGACGGTAGTTGCAGCACCGAAGGGGGAGGTTGCGGCTGCGGTTGCTAAAATATTGTATATTTGTTGAAAGTTGTTCCGCTCTGACGGGGCAACTTTTTTAATATTGAACAGGTGAATACATTCGGGCAAATATTTAAACTGACATCTTTTGGCGAATCGCACGGAAAAGCGATTGGAGGCATTATCGACGGTTGTCCGGCCGGTTTGGAAATCGATTTGGATTTTATTCAATCGGAACTCGATCGACGCAAACCCGGGCAATCGAAAATAACGACCCAACGTGACGAAAGCGACCAGGTTGAATTTCTGTCCGGAATATTTGAAGGAAAGACGCAGGGAACGCCTATAGGATTCATTGTTCGTAACAAAGACCAGCATTCGGGAGATTACAACGATCTAAAAGATGTTTTCCGCCCTTCCCATGCCGATTATACGTACATCCAGAAATACGGGACCCGCGACCACCGTGGCGGCGGCCGTTCCTCTGCCCGCGAAACCATTGCCCGTGTGGTAGGTGGTGCAATTGCAAAATTATTATTGAAGAAAGCTGGCGTTCAGATAAACGCATTTGTTTCGCGTGTAGGTGAAATCAATCTTGATAAACCATATCAGGAACTCGACCTATCGAAAACGGAAAGTACTATTGTCCGCTGTCCTGATCAGGAAACGGCGGAAAAAATGATTGCCCGTATCGAAGAAGCCGGACACAACCACGATACTGTCGGCGGAGTAATAACAGGTGTTGCTGCGGGTGTTCCCGCTGGCTGGGGCGAGCCTGTTTTCAATAAATTGCATGCCGACCTGGGTTTTGCAATGCTGGGCATTAACGCTGTAAAAGGCTTTGAATATGGTTCCGGTTTTGAAGGAACCAAACTGAGCGGTTCGCTGCACAATGATGTATTTATTAAAACAGAAGATGGCATTCGCACCAAAACCAACCATTCCGGAGGTATTCAGGGTGGTATTTCAAATGGTGAGGACATTTATTTCAGGGTAGCATTCAAACCCATTGCAACCCTTCTGAAAGAGCAGCAAACGGTTGACAAATCATCCAATGAAGTGACGATCAATCCGAAAGGCCGTCACGATCCCTGCGTGTTGCCACGTGCAGTCCCCATCGTTGAAGCAATGGCTGCCATGGTTTTAGCCGATCATTTTTTATTAAACAGGATCAACAAGATTTAGTATGCCAAGACAAAAACGTAGCCGGTTAATAGTAAACCCACCGTCCATTAAAGGAATGTCAGCAATCGGGACACAAAAACGCGGATCCGAAAAGATTAGTCTGTTCCTTGAAGAATATCAGGCAATTAAATTGCTTGATTATGATGGAATGACCCAGGAGGAAGCCGCGGTGCACATGAATGTATCGCGTCCTACCATAACGCGTGTATATGAAACTGCGAGACAAAAAGTTGCCAGGGCATTGACTGAAGGTAAAGACCTGATGATTCGCGGTGGAAAATTTCATTTCGAAGAAAGCAGGTTTTATTGCCTTTCATGTAAGGAAAATTTCAACTTACCGGCGGGAAGCGATAAAAAATGCCCGGTTTGTAATTCTTCAGAAATTGCAAGTTTGAACGAATATTATTCGAAATAAACCTTCGGAAGATTTTACATCTGTAATCTTTCAATTTCCGATTTGGTAATTAATACGGTTCTTCAACTGTACCCCAAACACGGGTTGTAGTGAATATATCATTATGATCCTGCCAAATATCTACAACACCGTCCAACCGAAGTCTGGTTCTGTCATCCTACCATAAGTGCATGAAATTTAAGTTATTTCTGATACTGCATCTTTATTGGAAACGCTATTGTTTTTCTATTTCTGAGATTTTGTGGCGTTGTGTTGATTTAAAATTCACCGTGATAAAATAAAATAAAACAAACATTTCAGAAATATGGAAAATATTTGTTATTTAGCAGCACAGTACAGCATAGTGATTCTGTGTTGAAAATGAAGTCAAACCTAAAAAATATAAGATGAGCAACAGATTAATCGGAAGATTACCAAAAGTTGGTATCCGGCCCGTTATTGATGGTCGGGAACGCGGAGTACGCGAATCGCTGGAAGTACAAACCATGAATATGGCCAAAGCTGCCGCTGTTTTAATCGAAGAAAATCTCCGTTTCCCAAGCGGGGAAAAAGTTGAATGTGTAATTGCTGATACAACCATTGGCGGGGTTGCTGATGCAGCCCGTTGTGCCGACAAATTTAACAGGGAAGGAGTTGGTGTATCGCTTACTGTAACACCTTGCTGGTGCTATGGTACCGAAGTAATGGACACCGATTCATTGATGCCAAAAGCAGTTTGGGGTTTCAATGGAACAGAACGTCCTGGAGCAGTTTACCTGGCTGCTGCATTGGCTGGTTATTCACAAAAGGGCCTGCCTACTTTCGGAATTTATGGCCGCGATGTTCAGGATGCCGGTGATACAAGCATTCCGGATGATGTAAAAGAAAAAGTCCTGCGTTTTGTAAAATCTGCTTTGGCAGTGGCACAAATGAAAGGAAAATCATATTTGTCGATTGGCTATTCTTCAATGGGAATTGCCGGATCGATGGTCGATTCAAACTTTTTTCAGGAATATTTGGGCATTCGCACTGAATTTGTTGAGTCAGTTGAACTGATCCGCCGTATGGAAGAAGGCATTTACGATAAAGAAGAATTTGCAAAAGCAATGGCCTGGACCAAAGAAAATTGCAAAGAAGGTGACGACTGGAATGATCCGGCTAAACAATCGAACCGCGAACGGAAAGACTGGGAATGGGAAATTGTTGTAAAAATGACACTTATTTGCCGGGACCTGATGATTGGAAATCCGAAGTTGAAAGAAATGGGATACGGTGAAGAATCGAAAGGCCGTAATGCGATTGTAGGTGGCTTCCAGGGACAGCGTCAATGGACAGATTATTATCCAAATGCCGACTTTACCGAAGCATTGCTGAATTCTTCATTCGACTGGAATGGTATCCGTCAGGCTTATGTTTTTGCTACTGAAAATGATAGTTTGAATGGCGTTTCCATGCTGTTTGGCCACTTGCTGACCAATACGGCCCAGATTTTCTCAGATGTGCGCACATTTTGGAGTCCCGATGCAGTAAAGCGTGTGACAGGAAAAGAACTGACTGGTCTGGCAAAAAATGGTATTATTCACCTGATTAATTCAGGTTCAACAACTTTGGATGCTACAGCGCAGCAAAAAGATTCTGATGGTAATTCGGTGATGAAACCTTTCTGGGAAATAACAGAAGAAGATGCTGCTAAATGTTTGGAAAATACAAGCTGGTGTCCTGCCGATTCGGGCTATTTCCGAGGTGGAGGTTATTCATCGCAGTTCAAAACTGCCGGACAGATGCCTGTTACCATGTCGCGTGTAAATTTGGTTAAAGGAATTGGACCAGTTATGCAAATTGCAGAAGGCTGGACAGTTGAATTGCCTGATGATGTGCATAAAACATTGGATGTTCGGACAAATCCAACCTGGCCAACGACTTGGTTTGTACCGCGCCTTGCCGAAAACGATGCGTTTAAAGATGTGTACAGTGTAATGGCAAACTGGGGAGCCAACCACGGAGCTATTTCCTACGGACATATTGGCGCCGATTTAATTACACTTGCTTCAATTCTGCGGATTCCGGTCAGCATGTACAATGTATCGGAAGATAAAATCTTCAGGCCAAGTGCGTGGTCTGCTTTCGGTACAGACAAAGAAGGCTCTGATTACAGGGCATGCAGTACCTATGGGCCACTTTATAAGTAGAATCAATCACAGAGAAGAGAACACACCTTACTAAACGAACGACAAGTGAAAATAAAAGATAGAGTTATCCCTTCGGAATATTTGGTTCCTTTCATCCTGATAACAAGCTGTTTTGCCCTTTGGGGGTTTGCCAATGACATTACGAACCCGATGGTCGAGGCCTTTTCCCGTATCTTCAACATGGGGGTTGGCGGTGGTACTTGGGTGCAGGTTGTTTTTTACGGAGGCTACGGGGTTATGGCTTTTCCCGCTGCATTTTTTATACGGAAATATACCTACAAAGCAGGAATTTTAATGGGGTTGGGATTGTATGCCACAGGGGCGCTGTTGTTTATTCCGGCAAGTTCAATCGGTCTGTATTATCCTTTCCTTATCGCCTATTTTGTGATGACTTGCGGACTTTCATTTTTGGAAACAAGCGCTAACCCGTACATTCTGTTTATGGGGCCGGAAAGTACGGCTACCCGTCGCCTGAATTTTGCACAGGCTTTTAACCCGATGGGGTCGCTTACCGGAATGTTTATTGCCAAATCGCTTATCCAGGCCAGGCTTGATCCGCGGGGCGCCAATGAAAGGGCTTTGTTGTCGCCCGAACAGTTTGAGGCGGTCAAATCAAGCGACCTCCACATTTTAAGTTCTCCTTACATAGCGATTGGCGGTATTATTATCGTGATGTTTTTTGTGATTCTTATTGCCCGGATGCCGAAAAATGAGGAATTAGACCATAAATTAAATTTCTTTGGGGCGGCAGGAAACCTGCTGAAAGTGAAACGGTACCGCGAAGGTGTGGTGGCACAGTTGTTTTACGTAGGCGCTCAGATCATGTGCTGGACGTTCATCGTACAATACGGTCAGCGGATTTTTGTTGAACAATTCGGGATGACGCCTGGTGATGCGGCACAAAAAGCTCAATTTTACAACATCATTGCAATGGGAATTTTTCTTGTTTCCCGTTTTATCTGCACTTTCCTCTTGAAATACATTCAGCCCGGGAAATTACTGATGGTCTTATCGGTAGGTGGGATTGCCCTTTCTGCCGGTACTATTGCATTTCAGGATATTTGGGGCTTGTATTGCTTAGTGGGCATTTCAGCCTGTATGTCGCTGATGTTTCCGACCATATACGGGATTGCCCTTCGTGGTATGGGGGAAGATGCTAAATTCGGGGCTGCCGGACTGATCATGGCAATTGTCGGGGGTACTTTCCTTCCTAAAATTCAGGCTTGGATTATCGATATGGAAACATTATTTTCGTTACCTGCTGTGAATGTTTCATTTGTTATGCCATTGCTTTGTTTTGTTATTACCGGAGTATACGGCTACCGGACATTTAAAGTACATTTCCAGAGTTGAGATGATAGTTTCAGTCCCGGCACTACATGTGTTTGTTATTTTTACGGATTTAAACAAAAAGGCAAATGTGAAATCTATCGATAATTTGAATAGAATTATTACTTTTGGAGCGAATATCGAAACCGACCTGTTTGGTTTCACTGAAAATTCAGTCATCGTTGTCAAAACGATGACGTTTTTCTACTACATATTCAGATAAGTTGTTGGGTTTAAGCCTGGATTGCAGCGGCAGTTCAGGCTTTTTTGCAAAATGATATGAAAAAATTTAAATTTAAACCGGAAGAAGGTTCCAGCCTTACCAAATTGCAGCAGTTAATTCATGCAGTTACTGAAGCAATCAATATCGGCGTTTTGAAAGAGGGTGATATTTTACCGTCGGTAAACAAATTAAGCAAGGACAGCGGAATTTCAAGAGACACCATATTTAAGGCTTATAAAGCATTGAAACAAAGGAGTATAATTTCATCTACTCCAACAAAAGGTTATTTTGTTTCAACGGAATCATACCGGGTTTTTGTTCTGCTTGATGATTTCAGTGCATTTAAGGAACAATTTTATAATAGTTTTCGGAATGAACTTCCTGAAAGCTATACGGTTGATTTACTTTTTCATCATTACAACTACGAAATCTTCGAGCAGTTGGTACAGAACAGTCTGGGAAGATACAATATGTATCTGGTTATGAATATCAATAATAAAAGCGTGGAAGATGTAGTCCGGAAAATTGATCCCAATAAATTGTTAATACTGGATATGGGAAAGGTAACCGATGAAGGCATTTCCTATCTGACCCAGGATTTCAATAAGGTTGTGTACGAGTGTTTACAAAATGGACTGGACCAGATCAGGAAGTATGATGAATTTATTTTAATTTTTCCACCCAATACACCACATCCAGCCGAAACAATTGATGCTTTCAGGGAATTTTGTTCGACCAACTCAATCAGCTATTCAGTTCATAAAAAAGTGGCTGATATTGATGTAAAAAAGGGACAGGCTTATTTTGTTATTAAGGACAATGATTTAGTGGCTATTGTAAAAGACTGTAAACAAAAGGGTTTCAAGCTGGGTACAGACATCGGTATTCTTTCGTACAACGATACACCGATGAAAGAAATTGTAGGTTCAGGAATCACAGTTATTTCAACTGATTTTATTGAAATGGGAAAGAAAGCTGCTGCTTTTGTTTCTAAAAAGGAAAAAATATCAGAACAACTTCCTTCTCGTTTGATTGTAAGAGGTTCATTATAAGTAATCTTATCGCCTGCTTGCAAATGGATAAAGTTCCGGAAAATACTACTTATGCCCGTTTATTTCGGAAAATCCATCATCGGGTTGGAAAGGCAATCCATGAATACCAGTTAATATCGGAAGGCGATACGATTGCCATCGGATTATCGGGCGGAAAAGATTCACTGTCTCTTCTGGATATACTTTCAGGTAGAATTAAATATTCAGGTGTCAATTTTCAACTGGCTGCTATTCATGTAAATATAACTTCAATACCATATCTTGTTGATATCGGATACCTGAAGCAATTCTGTGAAGAACGGGAGGTGCCATTTTACCTGATTGAAGCCGATTTGCCTGAAACAGAGAATGACAGGCGAAATACCTGTTTCGTTTGTTCCTGGAACCGGAGGAAAATATTATTTAGGGAAATACAAAAAATGGGGTTCTCGAAACTGGCGCTTGGTCATCACAAAGACGATGCTGTTGAAACATTGCTCATGAATATGGCTTTCCAGGGAAGTATCAGTTCGATGCCCCCAAAGCTTAAATTATTTGGCGAAAAAATAGAAATTATCCGGCCATTAATTACTTTGAATAATGAAACTGACCGGGTATGCGCTCAGAAAAGGCTTTTCAGCGGAAATAAAGAAATGTCCTTTTGAGAAGGATTCGAAACGAAAAGAGGTACGGGAAATGGTGGATTTATTCAGAAAGATGAATCCGGAAGCAGTAAATAATATCTTTGCTTCGATGGGCAACATCATGAACGAATACCTGCCCAAACTCCGGGAGAAAAGATAAAAAGGAGAAAGCATATCAGTTTTTTCTTCAGGTGTTGCTACGGAGAAGGACAATATTTGTATCTTGCATTACGTTTTAGTTTAGAACAAAAAATCTACCATTATGAAAAGATTAATTTTTGCCACCGCATTTCTGTTTTTTGTTTCATTGACTTTTGCTCAGGGAGATTTTTTCGATTTGGGCCTTAAAGCCGGAATGAACGTATCAAAACTCTCAATTGATGCAGATGATTACAATGATGAAACCGTTAATAATGTTAATTTTGGCGCCTTTGCCCGTTTGAACCTGGGGCGGATTTACCTTCAGCCCGAAGCCTATTATTCCAATAAAGGAGGCACTATAGAAGATGTTGGAATGAGTACAATTAACGAATTCGATCTTAAAACTCTTGATATTCCTGTATTATTGGGCGCTAAAATTATTAACAAGGAGGCTTTTAACCTTCGGGTAATGGCCGGACCGATGTTTTCGTATGCGACTGATAAAGATTATGAAGGCGATACATTTTCTTCTGACAATATCAAGGATAGTTTCATGGGATGGCAATATGGCGCCGGAATTGATTTTCTAATGTTTACTTTTGATGTCAGGGTTGAATCAAGCAGCAATATAATTACAGAAGTCCCGGATTTCTCTGATTCAAAAAGTAAATCGTTTATCTTAAGTTTGGGAATACGATTAATGTAATATGAACTGAAGGCTGGTTGAAAGATCAGCCTCTTTTTTTGATATGCGGTCGATAATCCTGTTGATAATTGTTTTTAATATTGCTTTCTCCTGTTATTCGCAGGAAGAAAACGAAGACAGCTTGATTATGAGTGATTTCGAATTGAAAGAAAAGAAATTATTCTACGATCAGCTTTTTATTTTTTCAGACAATTCATTGTATGGCGATTTAATCCGCTTCGACGCTGCATTTTTCAATCAGCCTTTATTTCCTGAAACCAACTGGAAAATCGATTTCAATGCATTGAAGAACCTCTTCACAGCAAATACACCAAACAATTATTCGATGTTTTACGGGTACAATCCGTTTTTCAGTTCCTTTTCAATCATGAATCAGGCCCGGTATCAAATCAATGACCGGCTTTCAATCGGAGGAAATAGTTTTTCAGGAAGTTCAATTTTCGATCCGATGCCAATGAACCGGCCCTTTAACGAAAGGGATATCAAAGGAGCTTCCATGTTTCTGGAATATAAAGTTTCAAAGAAATTTAAGATTGGAACCCGCATTGATGTAATGAACCAGAAATCAATGTTTCCTGCCCCCTGATCTTATTTCCTGGCAATTAAATAATTGCAGACATTAATCGGGTCGTTTGTATTAATGAAATCGACTTTTGACGTAATCAGCACATCCCATGCGGTTTTGTGGTTGGGACAATTGATTATGCTTAGCTTCCGGCCTTTTTGATGGACTTTATTGACTAATTCCTTGATTTTCACAAAGTCGGGGAAAGGAATATTTCCAACGCCGCTCCATGTTGTAAGTTCAGTAAAATCCAGTTCAATCATGGGCATCTGAAAATATTCGAGTGTACTTTCCAAATCATCCTCATTTCCAACCAGCCCCAAGCAGGTAAAACCATCTTTCGATATTTCGTCCTTCCAGCTTTTATCTTTAACCAGGAACCTGATTTTGCCTTCGTGCAAACCTTCGTTCTGATAAGCTATTAAGCCTTTGAGGGGGCCAATCATGGATTTCAATTCTTTATTCGACTTTTTGAATTCATTATGGATATTCAAAAGGATAAACGATTCCCTGCTGTCGCTGTTGATAATTGAATTGCCGTTTTTTTTCAGGTTGCTGTACAATGGAAATAAATATGCCTCAGAAAAGACCGGAAACGAATGGCCGGCGCTGTCGGGCATGGCTGGCGTAACAAATAATTCCCCGTAAATATACATCAGATCGACCTCAAAACTGGATACTCCGTGTCCAAGTAAATCCCAAATATCGTCTTTCGTATTTAAATTAGCGGATGATATAATTCGGGTTGAAAATTCCTGAGCATGGGTGAAATTTACAAAAGCGATGAATAGTAAAATTGTTTTAATTGCTTTTTTCATTTGTCAGTTTCAAGTTTGTCAAATATAAAAAAAATGCTTTGCATTTTTTTGATGTATAAAATAATATGTAGAAGCTGTTATCCGGTATTTGTATTGCAATACAGTATAACATGAGTATTTTTGAACACCAAAACATATAGTATAACCAAATGATTGCCTCAAAAGTTCAGGATACATCCGTTTGTCCTACGCGAACTCAATTGAAAATATCGATGAGGGATTGACTCGTCTGGCGAAATATTTTAACGAATACAAGCCTTAAAATTTATTCCATCGAACAATGTCCTCCAGTGGTTTCCTGATTTTTGCCTTCGGAACTTCATCGCTGTAACCTATCGGAATGATAACCAATGGTTCTGTAAAATCGGGGATATTCAATGCTGCTTTGCATTTTTCAATATCAAAATTGCAAACCCAGCAGGAACCAAGTCCCAGTTCTGTTGCCTGCAAAATAATGTGGTCGGCAGCGATGGCGGCATCTACATCGGCAAAATTTTTCTGATCACGGTTTCGCATCCATGCCTGTCCGCGATCTGCACATACGACAATGTAAACAGGCGCTTGTTTAAACCATTCGCGGGGATATGCTTCCCGTAACGCTTTTTTCCGATCATCTTCATTAACAATCACAAAGCACCATGGCTGATAATTTACGGCAGACGGTGCGATTCTTCCGGATTCTAAAATTTCCAGAATTAATTGTTTCGGTACAGGTGCTTTCCGATATGACCTGACAGAAAAACGAGACAGGGCAAGTTCTGAGAATTTCATAACAGATTATCGTTTTTTTAGTAAAACTAGCCAAAATATGATATATACAGGATAGTGAAAGATGTAATTTGTAAGTGAAATGTTAAAATTTTATTAAAATGAATTTTTTCTGTAACAAAAAATACTTTTTCATGTCTTACATGCAGGAAAGAGAAACAAGACTCTTTCGCGATAAACAATAAACGAAAACAAAATTTTAAAGTCATGAAAAACAATTTATTTGTAATGGCATTGGTTTGCCTTGTAACTTTCTCTTTCGGTGCAAAAGCCACCAATTTAAAAACAGATGAATTTCAGATTACCCCGATCGACAAACCTTCGGTTGAATTGGCTACCAAGGAATGGACCCTGAAGTATAAAAGCAACAATGATTTTGAACTTACTATTGATCTGATGCCGACCAAAAAAGGCTATGAATATGTAGTTTATTCCAAATATTTTGAAGTGAGCTATGCCTGCTGTAAAGACGGATTTGGAGCAAAAGATGTAAAACCCGCATGGAGTAAAGTCGATAGTAAGTACAAAGATTTGGTACTTGACCCTGCTAAATTGGCAACACAAAAAATTATTACCTCAAACGAGGTTTCTGAATCAGAGGCGCTGGGGTTAATTGCAAGCTATCTGCCCGATCTTTTAAAGAATGAATACAAGTACTTGTTGAATAATTAATTGGTTCAAATTGAATACGAACCGGAAGGTGGCGAAAAATTATTGTATGCGAATGAAACATGGAAACGGTTTCATGAAAATTGACAGACTTTTTCGCCACCTTCTTTTTTATATACAGCCGCAAACAAAACCATCAGCAAGTCCTTCCGTTAATTTTCGTACAGCTTCTTTTTCCTCTTCCGACCCCCTACAATGTTCACAAACTGGAAGGTTTATTTCCGGATTAACGGAAAAATGACCGGTTTGGATCTCTGAATTACAAACAAAACATGTGTTCCTGAAGTTGCTCATTGTTGCTCCATTTTCCGGTAAAAATAGATTTTTTATTCCTCACTTTTCATCGCACCATGCGTGTTTGTCATGTTATTCATCGACTTCTGACAAATATTGACCAAAAGCCGCATTATATAAGGAATGGTACAATTATTATGGAAAAAATACACAAGCATTTTAATTAACTCTTCATTATAGTTACATTTGTGTGCATAAATTCAGAAATATAAAAAACGACAGTAATGGCATTTGTGAATAAACTACTCGGGAAGTTTCTGGGTAACAAGTCTGAGCGCGATATCCGCGAAATACAGCCAATCCTTGATAAAGTAAAAAAAGAATACGAACGGATCAAAGATCTTTCCAATGATGGTTTGAGAGAAGAATCGTTACGAATTAAAACAGTTATCAGGGAACGGATCAAACCTGATGAAGATCAAATAATCGCATTAAAACAGAAGGTTGAAGAAGTTGAAATTCAGGAAGGTGAAAAAATTTACCAGGAAATTGATAAAATTGAAGAACGGATTGAAGTTCAGATTGAAGAAGTTTTAAACGAAGTTCTTCCATCGGCCTTTGCGGTGATAAAAGAAACGGCAAAACGTTTTGTTGAAAATGAAATGGTTGAAGTCCGTGCCAGCGAATTCGATCGCAATATTGCTGCAACCCGGAGCCATGTGATTATTGAAGGTGAAAAAGCATTGTGGAAAAACCGTTGGATTGCAGGAGGCACTGAAATTACCTGGGATATGGTACATTACGATGTACAGTTGATAGGTGGTATTGTGCTTCATTCAGGTAAAATTGCAGAGATGGGCACCGGGGAAGGAAAAACGCTGGTTGCTACACTGCCTGTTTTTCTGAATGCCCTTGCCGGACGTGGTGTTCACGTGGTTACAGTGAACGATTACCTGTCGAAACGTGACTCGGAATGGATGGGCCCAATCTTCGAATTCCATGGGCTGAGTGTCGATTGCATCGATAAGCACCAACCCAATTCAGATGCCCGCCGTAAAGCATATAATACTGATATTACCTACGGGACAAACAACGAATTTGGGTTCGACTACCTGCGCGACAATATGGCCATCAACCCAAACGACCTGGTACAGCGCAAGCACCATTATGCAATTGTTGACGAGGTTGACTCGGTATTGGTTGACGATGCACGTACGCCGTTGATCATCTCCGGTCCGGTACCAAAAGGCGATAACCAGAAATTTGAAGAGCTGAAGCCGAAAGTTGAAAAGCTCTTTAATGCCCAGCGGAACATGGTAACTCAGCTTTTAGCCGATGCCAAGCGTTTACTGAATAAAGAAGGAGCAACTAAGGAAGAACTGGAAGAAGGCTCCTTGCTGTTGCTGCGAGCCCACAAAGGTTTGCCGAAAACCAAAGCGTTGATCAAATTCCTGAGTGAAGAGGGAATCAAGGCGCAGATGACCAAAACAGAGAATTTTTACATGCAGGACAATAACAAGAACATGCACAAAGTTACTGACGACCTGTTCTTTGTTATTGAAGAAAAACAAAACGCGGTAGAACTCACGGATAAAGGGATTGACCTTATTTCGGACGATGTTGAAGATCCTTCGTTTTTTGTACTGCCGGATGTGGGTTCCGAAATTGCAGAAATTGAAAATAATAATAGCCTGTCGCAACGGGAAGTCCTTGAACAGAAAGACGAATTGCTTCAGAGTTACGCTGTTAAATCAGAACGTGTTCATACCATCAATCAGTTGCTGAAAGCCTATGCCATGTTTGAAAAGGACGTGGAATATGTAGTGATTGAAAACAAGGTGAAGATTGTTGATGAGCAAACCGGCCGTATCATGGAGGGCCGCCGTTATTCCGACGGTTTGCATCAGGCCATTGAAGCAAAAGAACGGGTGAAGGTGGAAGCTGCTACGCAGACTTTTGCTACCATTACTCTTCAAAATTATTTCAGGATGTACCATAAACTGGCTGGTATGACCGGTACTGCCGAAACCGAAGCTGGTGAATTCTGGGACATCTATAAATTGGAAGTGGTGGTTATCCCGACTAACCGTCCGATTACACGTGACGACCGCGAAGACATGGTTTACAAAACCAAACGTGAAAAATACAACGCTGTAATTGCCGAAATTGCTGACCTTTATCAGGCTGGCCGACCAGTGCTGGTAGGTACTACTTCGGTTGAAATTTCAGAATTACTGAGCCGTATGCTCAAAATCAGGGGCATCAAGCACAACGTGCTGAATGCGAAGTTACATGCCCGCGAAGCTGAAATTATTGCCGAAGCCGGTCAGAAAGGAATGGTGACCATTGCTACCAACATGGCCGGTCGTGGTACCGACATAAAGCTGTCGCCGGAAGTGAAGAAAGCTGGTGGTTTGGCCATTATTGGTACCGAGCGCCACGATTCGCGCCGGGTCGACCGCCAGTTACGCGGACGTGCCGGACGTCAGGGAGACCCTGGTACATCACAGTTCTATGTCTCGCTGGAAGACGATCTGATGCGTTTATTCGGTTCCGACCGGATTACCGGCATCATGGACCGCTTGGGGCTGAAAGAAGGGGAGATGATCCAGCATTCGATGATCACCAAATCGATTGAGCGGGCACAACGAAAAGTGGAAGAAAACAACTTCGGTATTCGTAAGCGTTTGCTTGAATACGATGATGTGATGAACTCGCAGCGCGAAGTAATCTACAAAAGACGCCGTCATGCCCTCTTCGGTGAACGTCTTGAGGTAGATGTTCTGAATATGATGTATGATACCGTTGAAAATCTGGTCAACGAATACCACGATTCGGGAATGTTTGAAGATTTTGAATTGGAACTGATCCGCCACATGTCGATTGATTCGCCGGTATCGGAAAGCGAGTTCAGCAAAATGAAAGCAGAAGAAATCACCGATGCAATTTATGAGAAAATGATTGCATCGTACACCCGGAAAGTAGAAGCTATTTCACGGCAGGCTTATCCTGTTATCAAAGATGTATACGAGCGTAAATCACACCTCTACCAGAATATTGTAGTGCCTATTTCCGACGGCAAACGCCTGTTTCAGATTGTGACCAACCTCGAAGCAGCATACAACAACAAAGGAAAAGAACTGGTAAAATCGTACCAGAAGCAGATCGTTCTTTCGACCATCGACGAAGCATGGAAAGAACAGTTGCGCGAAATGGACGACCTGAAACAATCGGTGCAGAATGCCACTTATGAACAGAAAGACCCGTTGCTGATCTACAAATTCGAGTCGTTTAACCTGTTTAAACTGATGGTTGGCAAGGTGAACAAAGATATTGTTTCAACCCTGATCAAAGGGCATATCCCGATCAGCGACCCGGACGAGGTGAAAGAAGCCGCAGCCCGCAGCCGTACCGATATGAGCCGTTATTCAACATCCAAATCAGAAGTACCCGGAATGCCGGGATCGGGTGACCATCAGCCAAAAGAACCGCAAAAAACACAACCGGTACGGGTTGAGAAAAAAGTGGGACGAAACGATCCCTGTCCTTGTGGCAGCGGGAAAAAATTCAAGTCGTGCCACGGCGCCGGACAGGTTTAAAAACGAAAATATCAGATAATGGATTTTATAACCTACATACATTGGGACGTAAGCCCCGAAATATTTAAACTCGGATGGTTTTCCGTTCGCTGGTACGGACTGATGTTTGCAGTTGGCTTTTTGGGCGGTTATTACATGGGCGAGCGGATGTTTAAATACGAAAAGATTGACCTTAAATGGCTGGAGAGCCTTTTCATGTACCTGATTATTGCCACCATAGTGGGGGCGCGTCTCGGACATGTTATTTTCTATGGATGGGATTACTATTCGCAGCATCCGTTTGAAATAATAAAAGTATGGCATGGCGGTCTGGCCAGTCATGGCGGTGCATTGGGTATTGCCATTGCGCTGTTTTACTGGAGCCGGAAAGTGTCGAAACGCCCGCTGGTATGGGTACTCGACCGGGTAGTGATACCCACGGCGCTGGTAGCTGCACTCATCCGTTTTGGTAATTTAATGAATTCTGAAATTTACGGGGTTGAAACCACTATGCCATGGGGCTTTATCTTCTTGAGAAATGATGAAATGGTGGCAAAACATCCGACACAGATTTATGAATCGCTCAGCTACCTGATAACTTTTGGAACAGTCCTTTGGATGTACTGGAAAACCACGTCGAAAGATCGTCAGGGCCTTATTACCGGTGTTTTCTTTATCATGGTATTTGCAGCCCGTTTCTTCATCGAATTTGTGAAAGAAGATCAGGAAGCTTTTGAAGCAGCAATGACCCTGAATATGGGACAAATTTTAAGTATTCCGTTTGTATTGACGGGAATATTCCTGGTTTTGCGGGCTTTAAAACGTGAACTGATAGTATATAAAGTTTGATATTTCATCACAAAAAAAATATAAAAGGTGGAATCATTATCAAATATGGTTTCACCTTTTTAAATTTCTGCTTTTTGTTTAATATTTGATGTTTCCCTTGATTTTACCTGCAATCTGAGTTAAACATATTCGCCGGCATCGTGTTGTATTGTTTGAATTCAAAAAACAGAACAATGACCATGCAAGATACAGGCCGTCAGCGGCTGCCGCGTTGGATGAAATCACCACTCCCAAGTGGAGAAAATTATTCGAAGGTGAAACGTCTGATTGCCGAACACCGGTTGCATACAATATGTACCAGCGGAAATTGTCCTAATAAAGGAGAGTGCTGGAATGCCGGTACTGCCAGTTTCATGATTATGGGTGAAAAATGTACCCGCAACTGTCGCTTTTGTTACGTAAAAAACCTGATTCCCGATCCGCTTGACTGGGAAGAGCCGCGCCGTTTGGCTGAAACCATCCGTACTCTTGGTTTGAAACATGTCGTAATCACTTCAGTTGATCGCGACGATCAGCCTGATGGCGGCGCCCGTTTTTGGGCTGAAACCATCCGGAAAGTGAAAGAGATCAATCCCGGAACGACCATGGAAACATTGATTCCCGATTTTAACGGACGGGAAGAATTGGTACAAAAAATAATTGAAGCAGGGCCCGAAGTGATTTCACATAATTTGGAAACCGTGCGAAGGCTGACATCGAAAGTGAGAAGCGCCGCCCGGTACGACCGCAGCCTGAAAGTTCTGCAATTCGTAGCCAATGCAGGAATTGTTTCCAAATCGGGGATCATGCTTGGATTGGGAGAAAAACCGGACGAAGTGCTGGAAACCATGGACGATCTTTGCTCGGTGAATTGCAAAGTGCTGACCATCGGCCAATATCTTCAGCCCGACAGTAACCTGATGAAAGTGGAAGAATATATTCGGCCCGAAACTTTTGAATTTTATCGCGAGGAAGGCATGAAACGCGGTTTCTCGCATGTTGAAAGCAGTTCGCTCGTCCGTTCATCCTATCACGCAGAAAAACATGTTTACTAATACTGAAAAAATAACCCGGCCGAATAATTCTACCGTGCATAGAACAAGGCACAAGGTAATTTCCGTTGAAAATCTGACCCCGGAGACCTTTGTCGTCCGGATTGAAAAGAATGACTTCCGGTTTGAACCCGGTCAGTACGTGGTATTTCGCATTCCTGAACTGAAACAAGGCCGTGAATATTCGATTTACAGCGGGGCAAATGAAACGTATCTCGATTTTCTGGTCCGTGAAATCCCTGAGGGAAGTTTTTCGAGGTATCTGCGCCATATTAAAACCGGTGAAATCGTTGAGTTGGAAGGGCCAAAAGGGTTTTTCATTCTCGATGAACAGGCGAAACAGGGAGCGCCTCTGCTTTTTGTGGCTACCGGCACCGGCATTTCGCCATTCCATTCGTTTGTGAAAAGTTTCCCGGATTTAAATTACAACGTTTTGCATGGGGTTCATTTCGATGACGAAGCCTACGGACGAAAATCTTTTATTCAGGGGAACTTTACACTGTGTACATCGCGCGTCGACAAGGGCGATTACTTCGGAAGGGTCACTTACTTTCTGAAAGAGCATCCGGTCGCAAGAGATACCATCTGCTATCTCTGCGGAAATTCGGAAATGATTGAGGAGGTCGCCGGAATTCTTGAAAACTATGGCATCCCTCCTGAAAATATACGCACAGAGGTGTTTTTTTAACGTGGATTGCCTGATAAGATAAATGTTGAAAGATATCAGAAATAATTATCAGCAAAATGAGTTGCTGGAAAAGGATGTAAAAGAAAATCCGCTGGAACAATTCCGGATTTGGCTGGATGAATCGCTGAGAAGCAAGGTAAACGAGCCAACGGCCATGGTATTATCTACCGTCGACGGGCAAAACCGGCCACATGCAAGAGTGGTGCTTTTGAAAGAACAGAACAGCCAGGGTTTTGTGTTTTTTACCAATTACAGCAGCGCAAAAGCCGGACATATTGCAATTAACCGGTTTGCCTCGCTTACTTTTTTCTGGCCCGAATTGGAACGGCAGGTGCGCATTGACGGAAGTATAGAAAGAATTAGCGGCAAACTGTCGGATGAATATTTTGCCTCCCGTCCGGTCGATAGCCGGTTGGGCGCCTGGGCATCGCCACAAAGCCAGGTAATAAGTTCGAAAAGCGTGCTGGACGAAAGTTTCAGTAAATACAGGAAAAAATTTGGCGATGAAATTCCGCGTCCACAGAACTGGGGCGGCTACCTGGTAATTCCGTACCAGATTGAGTTCTGGCAGGGGAGGCCTAACCGTCTGCACGACCGGATTTGCTATCAGTTGGAAAAAAACGGCTGGAAAATTGTTCGGTTGGCGCCATGATTTTATTCTAAGAAAATTAATACATCGTATTACTCATCTGGAACATGGGTAAATACATTGATATGAGAATGAGAGCGACAAAGAATCCGATGAAAATAATTAATACAGGTTCGAGTAATGTATTTAAGACAGAGACTTTGTGTTGTATTTCTTCGGAATATTGCCTGCTAAGGTTGTTGTAAATATCATCCAGCTTGTTTACTTCTTCACCTACTTTAGTTAAAGAGATTATCTTGGCATCAAAAACGGAGTACATTTGAAATGATTCATGAAGTAGTTTTCCGTTAACAAGCTCCTTTTCAATTTCAGCCAGCGCTTTTTCAAAAGGATAAAACCCAATGATTTTTTGGATTAGTTGTATCGATGTTACTACGGGTATTTTTGACGAATTCAGGAGAGAAAAGGTTTGACAAAACTTGGCGAGATATACTTTCTTCACAATGGTTTTAATTCCGGGCACCCGTAATATAAATTCAGATGTTATTTTGCGGTAAAAATCTTTTTTCCTTACCATAAGTATTAGAGTAGTGATTGCTGAAACGACGACAATCATACTCCATGAATATTTCGAAATAAACTCAGAAGTTTGTATAACAATACGGGTCAATGTGGGAAGTTCGCCATTGAACCTTTTAAAAAGCTCTTCAAACATAGGTACAATAAAGTTCATCATGAACAAAACCACGACAACTGCAGTAATGATTACTAATACCGGGTATGAAAAAGTATTGATGAGTTGCCTTTTTTGTTTTATACGCTGAGAAAAATGTTGTGCAAGTTGATTCAGAACAGTGTATAGATTTCCTGTTTCTTCACCGATCTGAACCGTAAAATATTCATACATCGATATTTTTCCTGTTTCACGAAGAGCATCGGATAAGCTGACACCTTTTATTAGCTTGTCATATACATTTTGATAGAATTGCCTGATTTCTTTTTTATTTTCTTCCATCAATACCAGGAAACTGCTTTTAATATCGAGACCGGAACCAATTAATATACCTAATTCAGAATATAAATCTTCTTTCTTTTTTAAGGAAAGTTCCTTTTTCCTGAAACGGATATCAATGGAAAGGCTCTTGTGCCACTCAATCCCTTGCTGTTTCGATTTCTTTAGATCTATATTTCGAAGGTCAATACTCAAAATTTATCTCCTTATCTTTTAGTAGTTGATTAGACCAATATTTTTTCTCAAATGTCATCTGTAATGTATCTTTCTTATTTTCAAACCATAATGTGAGTTGATATATTCTGCCATAATCACTATATCCGGCAACCTGATATGAATATTTCCCCGCATAAATAGTGTCCGGTTGAGATGTCTGGTTTCTGATTATAGCATCGTCTGACAATATGTATTCGAATTCTTTGTCTTCACAAAGAAAGCATAGTCCCTTTTCTTTTTCTGTGATATTATGCGCACGGAAAAAAAGCATTTCAAACTCAGAACTTACCAACAAAAGCCGGGACAGGTCTGATTCTTTTTTTTGATCTAAATACCGGGTCATAATATTGTAGGACAGATATACTATTCCCAATAGAAAAAATGATAATATCAGGGCAACAATCATTTCGAGGATAGTAAATGCCATTATTTTTTTTGATGCGAATATTTTATTTCTCATTTCAATTGGTAATTGTTGGTTTATTCAACATTCTTGTCTTTTAATTTATCTGCTGTCACTCTCTGTTTATTTTCCATGAAAACTTTTTCTCCCAGCATTCTTCCTTCATTATCACATGCAGACACTATCACCCTGCATATATTTTGCATACTATCATTTTCTTCTGAAACAACCGATATTTCAAATCCTTGACAATTAAAATCCGCATATTCTTCCCAGTTATTTCTGGTGATATTGGTAAGAGTTAATCTGGCTTTTTGTTTTAAAGAAATGTTGTTACTCTTCTGGCTTTTTAAAATGATACTGGTTGAGATCGAAAATATAATCATACAAACAATCAATGCTACAATAACTTCCATGACTGAAGAAGCAATAAGTTTTTGTCTATTGTATGCTTTAAAAAACTTCTTCATTACAATTTTTAGTCAACGGGTTGTCAATTAATGATATGCCGTTGTATTCAACAGGCAATCTTTCAATGTCGATACACACATTCACAAGGTAATTCTCGTATAGACCTTTTTTGTCTCTTTTTATAAATCCCCGGGTATATAAACTGCCAAATATGATTCCATCAAAAGTACAATACCCATTGCAATAAACTTGTCCGATAAGTTGGCACCCTGATTCAATGATTAATGCTTCCTTTCCTCCCGGAGTATTATTGGCAACAATTATTTCTCCCTGAAACTGTGTTGAACTTCCAAGTACTATTTGATCAGAACTTTTTGTGTTATTCATAAATAAAACGGAAGAGACCTTTATTACTGATGATTCACCAGTTTCGATCCTGTTTTTAGCCATGAATTGGCCTTCACCTGTAAAACCTTCATTCATGACAATCGAATCTGCAAAGACAATACAGTTTTTAAGCCTTACGGTATGATCGAATGTAAGTTTTGTTCCGCAAATAATGATGTTCCCTTCAAAATAATGGCGCGATAGAAAATAATCGTCAGGGCAGGCAACTACCAGCGAAGGAGATGAAAATGAATTTGTTAAAGTGTCAGACCGAAGTTCATCTATATTTATCCTGTTTTCCGATCCTTTAATGATATTCTTCACCTGAAAATATCTTTCCATCCATTTACGATTAAGTTCAGGCAATTCGTTATTTGCTTTATAGCTATTTCCGTTGACAAATGATTCCCGGGTATATCCGATACCTCCCACATAGGCTTTTCTGACACCATAGGCCGGTAAATATGAATTATTGCCCAGATAAGTTTTACCGCCGACTGATAAGTAACGTTTTGGGTCGGATAAGTACAATGAAGGCAACATATTACTTTTCCGGATATTGTCGGAAAATAAATATATTCCGGATAGCCGGGACTGTGTATGTGAAGACGAAATTTTCACGGCATCATAAAACCCCCACGGTTGAATGTTAACTTCTGTTTCGTAACTTGAATTATTAGTTATCTGAAAATTGTGTGACGGAGTTTCAAATAATTTCGGGTTATTCTCCATGATAACAATCGCCGATCGTATGTTCTCTATTAACTGGGTTTGCCTTTGGCCCTGAAATATTTCCAATGCATTTAAACGCACGAAAACTAAAAACAAGGACAACATCATCAGCCCCAGCAATGAAAAAACAATGGTAAATTGCAATGCCCCTCCATACAGTCTTTTTTTATATATGCTCATTATACTATTCCGAAAGCTTAGGCTCATCTGGGGTCTGTTTTTTCTTGTTTTTCTTCTCTGTTCCGGATTGTTTTCGTATTGATTTCAGGGAAAGTTTTCTGGTGTTCTTTTTAAGTTCTCCGGACCGGTATATTTCAATACATAACGGTTTTTGCTTTTCTATGATAGTTCGTTTACCATGCAACTGGTTATTTTTATAGCGCTCGGTGGTTGTTTGTGTTTGTGTGACGCTGATCTTCTGAAGTATAAACCCTTTTCTCCATTTCTCCATTCCGGCTATTTCTCCTTCTTTATTCCAGAATTTCCAGTCTCCGTCTTTTGTTCCGTAAAAAAAAGTACCTTTTCCGGTTAACCTTCCGGAACGGTCAAATTCTTCGTAGTTTCCATGCAGCAAATTTCCTGAGAAGTCTCCTCTGCTTGACCTCATCTTTCCGTTATTATGCCAGTAATAGTTTATCAATGGGTTCGTCTTCCTGCTTATTTCCCGATATATTACAGCATATTGCAATACTTTTCCCGGCTCTTCCTGAACAACAATATGAACAAAAGGGCTTTCGGAACGGGCGCTGTTCAGAATCAAAATAAAAGGTATTATCAGCGCCGGCTTAAAAAAATGTATCCTATCCATTCTGCATAAATTCATAATTACTTTTGTTATTTTTTTGAAAACCATTTCATGCCACTTTGGTACCTTACTTTAATGGAATCTTTAGTTATTCCGGTTAGAATATAGCCATCCGAAAAATTGTCATTGAGCATCAGTATTTTGTTTTCTCCGTTAATTGTAATATGTGCCCTGGCAATATCTCCGTTCAGAATGTAGCCGTTAAACCGGATATCAGGCCAGTTATATTTCGGTACGGAAGGAGGGGAGACCCTTGTTTTTTCTGTCTTTTTAACAGGAACTGCTATCTTTTCGATAGAAAAAGGGTCAGGGTAGTTATTGAGAAGCTTGTATTCCTCATTCCGGACGATTTTTTCTTCTTTTGCAACCGTTTCGGGCATGAAATTTCCCGGAGCAGTATTACTGTCCCGTGCAATTATTTTATATACGATAAGCCCCCATACAACAATTACAGCAGGAATTAATACAAAATATGTGAATTTCTTATTTTTCACTTTTATATTCCTCTCAGTAAATAGTCAATGTTCTCATGGTATAGTTTGTTTCAGACGAATCATTCTTTGCCTTCACCCTCCATTGATAGCTTCCGGGAGTCAGGCTTAACTGGATTTGTGTTCCGGTCTGTTCCGTATTTTTTATTACACTTTCGGTGTTCGAAAACGATGGCTTTACCAGTTGAAATTCATAAACTTCTGCATTTGGAACTTTTTCCCACCAGAAGGTAATACTGGTAAGATTTGTCGAAAGATTATCAGCCGGGGCCATCAGGTTTACATGGATCAGCGAAAGGTTACTTTCTTTCTGTATCTCAAGAAAACGGTACTCACTGTAACTACTCTGGTTTCCGGCCTTATCCGTAGCATAAATTCTCCATTTATATGTTCCTGCTTCTTCAAAATTGTAATTGAGGAATTTTTGCATCGTTGTTTTACCGGTCATCTGTACAACCGCATTATTCAGTACCTGGTAAATTTCCAATGTGTAGGTAAGGCCATTGTCTGTTGCATCGGCTGGTTCCCACGAAAATTCGATGAGATATTCTTCGGTTACCAGATTATTGGCAGGAGCTTTTAATTTTGGAGTCTCAGGCTTGGTGAGGTCAACAGTCAACGTTCGTACAGAATATTCTGTTGAACTACCGTTCATGGGGTCAGTTGCTTTAACTCCCCATACGTAGGTGCCATCGCTGAGCGTCACTTCTGCCCCTGTTTGATTTGTATTGGTATCATGAACGGTCGCTCCGCTCTCCCATGTATTTTTCTTTATCATGAAGTTATAACCGGCATTTGCATTTATCTTCTCCCATGTAAACTGTACCGGCGATTGATTGCTCAGCGCTTCATGTGCGGGGGTAAGCAAACTTACTTTCTTATCGCTCAGATTAGTTCCGTAAACTGTAAACGAAGCAGTACTGTATGCTGTTTCGTATTTGCTGTTAATTGCTTTCACCCTCCATTCATAATTGCCCGCTTCCAATTCCAGGATCAATGAATTACTGTCGGACAACTGATCAAATACCAGTTTCCCCGGATTTGAAAACGAGGAAGTGACTATTTGCACACGGTAATTATCGGCCCCTTCTGTTTCTTCCCACCAAAAAGTTACATCACTCCGGGTACTTGTACTTTTGTCAGCCGGGGTTAATAATTGTACATGCTTATTTGAGATATCAGCAGGCAAAAGAATTTCAAAGACAGATGCAGGTGAGAAATAACTGGTATTTCCAAACCGGTCGGCTGCATTAACACGCCAGAAGTACATCCCCTGATTCCCGATATTAATATAGGTTGAGGTATCCGTCAACTGCTTTTCAATAATCCGATTTTTTAGCTCTGAATCTGAATATACTTCCAGATTATAGGTAGTTCCTTCACCGGTTTTGCTCCAAATCAGGTTAACCAGAGGGTTGTACAGCGTATCCTGATTAGCCGGCTTCACTAACTGCGGTATTCCGGGCGCCGTTTTATCAATAGTAAGGGTACGTACCGTATAATCCGTTTGCTTTTTTGTTACCGTATCAACTGCTGCAACCCCCCAGGCATAGATTCCGTCGTTCAGATTAAAATTGCAACTGGTTGAAAACACATTTGTCCCAAATACAGAATCACCGGCCCAATTATTTTCTTTTATTCTGAAGCGATAATAACCGGCGCCTTCAACCGAATCCCATTTAAATATGAAATTGCTTTCAGGGCTGGTTATCTGATCTGCCGGAGACTGAAGGGTCACTTGTCGGGTGGAGATGTTGAATTCCGGAAGAATGGAAAATGACGACATAAAATAGCCGGTCGAATAGGCCGAATTCATGGCTTTTACCCTCCACTCGTATGTTCCTGTATGCATAATGGTATCACACACATTCGTTTCCAAAAGGGTGTCAAATACCAACTTATGTGCAGTGGCAAATCCGGGTGTTACTACCTCAAGTTGATAGCTGGAAGCTCCGGGAACCTCCTCCCATCTGAATTTGATCTGATTACCGGTTGTTTTCAGTCCCGGAGAAGGAGACTGCAATTGAAATGTAAACCCGGTAATATCTTCAACAAAAATATCATCGCAACTCAGAAGAATAAGCATGATCCATAAGAACATACGGCTAAACGCCTTTATATTACCGGGGGTTAATGATTTCATAATTTTGAAGTAATAGGGTTATACTTAAAAACTCTTTATTCTTTTTATGGTCTTTCTTTTTTCTGAAGTTAACCGATACCAGTCTTCCTGTTTTTTCATTCCGTTCGAGCTGGTACACCATTTTCAACAAGTCGGAATAAGCGCCTTCGAGCTCGGCGAATATGGTAGTTACCTTATAGTTATTTACAACAACCTGGTGTATATCCGGAAAATTAACGATCCGGATATCCCCGATATGCCCGCAGATTGAAATCAATTCATCAAAAGTCTGCTCTGTGGGCAAATTAGTATCATGAATCCCCAATGCCAGGTCGAATTGTTCGATTTCCGATTGAATCCGGTTCTTTTGCGATACGGTGAGAGCTGAAGATTCAATGCTGCTTTCTGTCTTTTCTATTTGCCGGTACGATGTCAATGTTTTTACAAATGCTCCCTTCCATGCAACGAAAATTACAATAACCGATATGAAAACGGTTATCCAAAGCCTCTTTTGATATTTGTCTGTACTATTCAGTTGCATCGTTCAAAATAATTTCCAGTTCAAACTCAGCATTATTATTGTCGTTGTTGTAATGGTATATTTGCTTGTTCACTTTTGTCACCCATGCAGCATTGTTTATTTTTTCCATAAAACTGCTGAACGCAGACGGGTTTGGCGAAATACCTTTTACCTGCATGGTATTTCCCCGGAATTCAATGATATTATCTTCTTTTATTTTGCCTGCAACAGGGCAAACTAAAAGCTCTGTAAAGCGGACCCCTTCTGAGGAAAACGATGCCAGCCTGTCGGCATAGAAAGCAAAAGAATAGTTATCAGGCACATAATTCTGGCTCGCGAACTGTTTCTTTTGCATCAGGTCTTCCTGAAGTTCTTTTATTTCTTCCTGAAGCTTAATCTCTTCCTGTGACTCAAGATTTAATTTATTGAGCTTTTTATTGAAATTATCGAAGCACAGGAAATTGATCAGCAGTAAAATGAACAAACCGGCTCCGGCATACCTCAAAATATGTTCAGAAAGTCGTTGGGCTGTATATTCTTTTACTCTTTGCTTCACCCCGGGGATGAATGTTTCTTCCTCCGGCGTGCCAATATAAAAATTCAGTCCTGCACATAACGCTATTATTTCATTCGAGGTACGTTCTTTACCTGCAAATTGATAAGTTTGGCTGGTCGTGTCCCGGCTTTTTGCTATATCAACGATTTTGCCGTCTTTAATGAGCAGGGTATTTCCTCCGGATGTGAATTCTGTTACCAGATCGTCAAACAGTTGTATAAATCGTTGCAATCCGCTAAATCCCGGCGAAACATTGTAAAACGGGATATGGACAAGTTCCGGTTCATTCAAAATTGAATCGATCTGTTCCTTTCGGAAAAGCGCCACCAGCTTCTCGGTATCCGACAGTTCAGTATACCGGACCAGATATTCTTCCGGATCAATATTCGGGATGCTTTGCTTTATATCATTTTGATTGGCCTCAACGATCCGTTGCACCAGACCATTTCCCTGGATACAAAGAATAGTTGGTGTCTTTTCTGCAAAGGATGGAAGATCTTTAAATGAACCTAATTGTTCCTGAACAAAGCAGGTGTCAACAGATTTTTTTCGTTTAATCAATTGATAATACGATATTTCAATACTGGATTTGTGCTTGTCTACCAGCAAAATACCAACCTTTTTATATTTTAAAACCGATCCTATGTGCAGTAAAAGATCCATGGTACTTTCTACTTTTTACTTTCTACTTTTTACTTTCTAGTATATCACTGTCGGTCGTATAAAAATATTAAGATGCGATTTGTTTTTCCGTTCGCTTTTACTTGCAAATACCCAGTTTAGCACAGGTATTCTCGACAAAAAGGGCCATCCGCTGCGATTCGAAGAATTAAGGCTCTCTTCCAATCCGCCCAATAAGATCATTTCCTGGTTTTTTACCCGGATCATCGAACTGAATTTTCGTGATTCCAGGCCGGGAGGGGCCGTTTCTTCAATACGCTCAGTAAAATCAGACTGTTCTACATCAATGTTCAGGGTTACCTGGCCGTTGCCCGCAACAATGGGTTTTATGCTGATCCCCAGTTTGGCTTCAACCGGCTTGTATTGCGACTGTGTTTGTAACTGCGGGTTCTGGGTCCCCCATATATTCGACAACTCTTCTTTGTAATATTCGGTTTGTCCGATCGACATGGTGGCCGAATGGCCGTTTAGAGTAGCCAGTTGGGGGGTACTCCGTATTTCCAGAATGCCATCGGTTTCCATCGCCTTCAGTTTCACATAAAAGTTAGGACTTACTTTTCCCAGGTTCGCAAGACCAACCCTTCCCAGAAAATTATTTACCGATCCGGCGTTCATCGTATAGTCGAGCCCCGGATTAATCTTTCCGCTGGTTGGTTCTGCCTCTGCATCCAGCCCGAGTTCAAGCCCTGTTTCAATCTCAAAGTTTTTGCCTGCATCCACAATAATGACATCGATAAGAATGACCGGGACCACAATGTCAATTTTTTCTATGCTCTTTCTGAAATAAAAAATCTGGTCGGCATCGCCCCATACCATGATGCTGTTTTGCTCATTAAATTCCTTGATGATAAGCTCCTGTTTTACCTGTTGGGGGATAATGGCAATCAGTGAATCGACCCTGCGATTGTTCAGTTTTATCAGTTCAAAGCTTTTTATGTCAGATAATTTTCTGGCTCCTGTAAATAGAATATTTCCATCCATCCGGTAGGTATTCTCCGAGCCGTAAAACAATGCATTCAAGAAACCGGACAGATCAGTATCCCGGGCATTTATGCTGGTTTTGGCTTCCAGCGAACTCAGCATATATACCGAATAGCCCGATTGAAGAGCCAGTTCCTTCAGTATATCTTCCAGCGGAACATCATTTATTTCTGCGGTAATCAGTCCGTTGGTATATCCAAGATTGAATTTTTTCTCCTTTTTACCCGATTGGACATTGGGTGTTTCGCCCGGATTTTTTGTGTTGGCCGGGGAAACAGAGAAAAGCTGCGGGGTCATTTCCCGTATATCCAGTTTATTGGTTGCAGCCAGTTGCAACAGGGCTTCGTTAAATCGTATTTTTTTTGCATACCCGTTTATATTGAAACCAGGCACTTCGGGCGACAGAACAAAGTTACATCCTGTTTTCTCTGTAAAATGGCTGAAGAATGCCTCTCCTGTTATTTTATAAATATCGTAACTCAGTAAGGAATCTTCTGTCATCTCAACAAAAAGGCGTTTTTCATTATTGGGAACAGGCTGTATATGAATAATATTTCCGTGTACTTTAAGGGTTAGTTTGTAGTTTGAACACAAATAATCAAGAACATCACGGGCTTTCACATTGTTGAAATTTGCATTAACAGAGTAATTGATACCCTGATCCATGGTAATATTCAGACCCGCCGTATTACCCAGCGTCCTTACCAGTTCCTGTATCGTGATATTGCTGAACGAAATATCCACGTTTTGATTTAACTGGGGTATTGACGAAACCGATAAGGAATCGAGAACAGAGGAAAGCTGATTATTGGTCTGACTTTTTACTCCGGTAGCAATATACATCAGCAACGCTATAATAACAGTTTTTGTCATGGGATGATGATCGGGTCAGTTGTATAATAATATATGAAATAAAACAGAAGTAAATATATTATTGATATTTGTATTTTTCGGCATCAGAAAAGATTGTTTAATAACATATATTATAACTTGATTTTTTTAAAAAAGCAGGGTTACCTCCTGTTTTGTACATAGCTGTATATCTTGTTGATAATATTTTAAAAATGACGAAGTATTTTTATATGAAAAGTGATTTGTATTCAAAATTAAATTTTTATTTTAGCTGAACGTTTAATATAAGTTGTTTGATAGCCTGTTTTGAATGTTTAATAATATTTGGCAAAGTATTTTGTCTCTATTTGTGCGGAAGCCTGGCTTTATTGCCAGGTACAGTAAGGATCAGTGGTCTATTAACTGATGCTTCTACCCTGAATGCAGTGAACATGTGTATCGCAACAAAAAAAAATACCCTGCCCCGGTTTTCCGGAGCAGGGCAACATTAAAGTTTTATTAACAGGGAATCGCAGTCCCGATTAACACTACAAAAGTATGAAAAAAAACGTTTAAACCGCCTTTTTGTTTTCGTGCCGTTGATTACGCTCCGGAAATATTGTTTTTACTGTTCGATCCAACCCGGTCAAAAAGAAAAACCCTGTCAGAAAAAGAACTTGTGAGGTGAAGAAAGTGGTTTTCTGCCTGCAACCCGGAAGCCGGGGGCCTTTACTGGCTCTTTCCAGTCTCCGTTGCCCGATAGGGGCCGTGTTCCGCTCTTTTTACATGTGGCAATAAGATGGCCACGTGTCATACGGAATTATTCCTTGTATTATCAGAAACTGTTTAAAATTCGAAATGATGCCCAAAATCAAAAAATTTACCCCATCCTTAAAGGGTGATTTTTTGATTTTTCGGGCTCCCTTCAGGGGTCGGGGTAACCCGAAAAATCAATATGAGTGAAATTTAAACAGTTTCTCAGTTACCATTAAAAAAAATCAAAAACAATGGAAAACGATGTTTTGACCTATGCTTTGTTTGAAAACCATCTGACAAGCGACCCGAACGATTACATGGCCGTTACTACCAACGCCATCAGCCTCGGCCAGAACGCAGTAGTACAACTGATGCTGAAACGGGGCTCAACTCTTACCGAAACCGATATACTGGCTGTACTGAAAATGGAACGCGAAGTAATATGCGAACAGGCCGCCATGGGCAACAGCATTACAACGCCTCTTTTCAACCTGAGCATGAGTATCAAGGGGGTCTTTAACGGAGCTGACGACACATACGACCCGGCCCGGCATTCCATTAAATTAAACCTTACCCCCGGGACAGAACTTCGCAATGCGGTTGCACTGATTAAAACCCGGAAAGTACGGGCCGAAAAGGTGTCCCCGATCATCGACCGGATAGTGGATGCGGCTACCGGCAGCGTGAACGACCAGCTCAGTTCGGGAGGACTGGCTGTTCTTCGGGGTTGTTACCTGAAATACGATGCCGCCGACCCGCTGCAGGGTATCTTTTTTATTGCCACCGATAACACGGAAATCCGGGTTGAAGTGATTTCGCTGAACAAACCCGGCGAACTCCATTTTCAGGCCCCGGCGCTGGCGACAGGAGAATACCGGGTGGAGGTACGTGCCATAATCAAAGGCAGGAAAGAAATTTCTGCCGGAATACTCGGCGCCGCTGTTACCGTGGTAGGGCGTTAAACATTATGAAAAACCGGAGAAAACAAAAACAGGGGTAACCGGCCCGGCCTTGTGCCCCTGTTTTCCGGTGACAGGATAAGCTAACTAACTGCAACCGGATAACAGAACTAACTACTTCCGGATAAGTTAATTAACCGGAACAGATAGTTAGAACTAACCGAAGCAGATAGTTAGAACTAACTGGTGTAGATAGTTAGAACTATCTGAAGTACGATAAAAGAAAAACCAAGAGAGAAATAGCAGAATTAGTTATGACAGGAATAGTTGACATTTATACAATTGGCAGTACAAAAAAAATTGAACTGCCGGGTGTAAAAATAGAATGGGAAATAAAAAATAAAAAAATAAAAAATCTGAATTTATTATGAAACAGGTATGTTTAATTTTAAATGGAACTTTAAATAGACCAGACTGGCTTACAGAATACACCCGGTTTCCAAAGAATAGCTGTATATGGATGAGAAAATGCGCTACTCTTGTCATTTTGTGGGGTTTATCGTTATTAAGTACAAAAGCACAGAATGAATCGGTGATACCCCCTTCGCCTGTTTCGGCTGAATTTGCAAAGTATGTAAATTTTGAAGTTGCGTTATACCACGGAATTCCTGAAATTTCAGTCCCTTTATACACCATCAAATTAAAAGGAGGCCTTACCATTCCAATCAACCTATCCTATCATGCTTCTGGAATTAAATTTGGACAAGAATCGGGTGATGTAGGACTTGGTTGGGTATTAAATCCAGGGTATCGAATATCGCGGAACATTAATGCATATGCCGACGAACTTTATCAAATGCCATCCAGTTTCAGTTCCTCATTGAATAGTCCTGCAACTGGATTAGACAGGTTCCAAAGGGATCAGTTTCTCGCACGGTTCATTGCTGATGACCCTTTTACAAATGTTTATGACATTTTAGACGGGGAATATGACCAATTTACTTTTTCCATGCCTAATGACGGAGGAAGATTTATTATAACCGATAGGGTCAATAAAATTGTTACCCCCGATGAAGCATCAACCCTAAAATTCGATTATCTCGTTGGAAGTTGTACCAATTGTACACTCGAAGGAACAACCCCGTATGGCATAAAAGGGTTTCAAATAACCGATGCACAAGGTGTTAAATATTCTTATGGAGAATATTTGGTACAAACCACCTGCCCTATTGAAAGAACTACTCTTTCCGGGGTTTATGGAGGGCTTGCACCTACAGCATGGGGATTAACCGATATTGTTACTCCTGTGGGCGATGAAGTAAAATTCAAATACGAACAACGTTGGGTGGGCGGACATGGCTGTTCTCAGACTATGACTGTTTCTGAAGCACATAATTCATTTGGCGGTTTTTTATCTGAAGTTTCAGAGTCAGAAAATTGCAATGACTATTATTATTCATTTTTACCTACGGAAATAACAACTCCTTACGAAAAAATTATAATTACCCGATTGAGCCAGTACGACAACAGGATTAGCAATATTCAGATATTTTCTTCAGATGAAGTTTTGTACCGAAGGGTTAATTTTTATTATACCACAGGGTGGTATGTTGGAGGCCCCAGTTACACAAATAACTATAATTTATTGGACTATATAACTATTACCGATAAAAATAATCAGGCTATAGAAACCTATGATTTCGATTATTATCCATGTCCTACACAATCCCAGTATATGCCGGATGAATTTGGTTATATAATGACGAGTGATCTGACAGAATATCTCCATGAAGATTTTGAAGACGACTTATATTACGAGTTAGGTACTATTCATTGTAACCCACAAAGCCATATACGAAAAGCATTGAATTTACACTCGGGGGTAGGGGATGTTTTCTCTTCCCGGAAAAGTGAAACTGAGGTGCCAAATTTTTTGTCTCTGAAAAAGATTATTTATCCGACAAAAGGATATACTGAATACGAGTACGAGAAGAACATATATACTGATACTTATAATAGCGCTACACAAAAAACAGGCATGAGAATAAGTAAAATTACGAGTTCCGATTTGCTGACCAATGAGTCGCTGGTACGCAGATTTAAATATGGCACCAGTGAATGTGGTTATGGCATTGCAAACTTTATGGTGAACCATAATTTATTTGTTAGAGAGAATCCTTATCTTGATTTTAGAAATTATGAGCATGAATGCGGAGATTATTGTTTTTGTAGTGAAACAGCAAACCTTGTAAAAAGAATAACAACTTATTCTTCAAATATGCAAGGAGAAGCAGGCGCTATCGCTACTCAGTCCGGCTTTGTAAAATACCCTTGCGTTACCGAATACTATAGCAGTTCAACTTCAGGTAACGGGAAAACGGAATACTTATTTGAAATTGGAACACCTTATATTACTGACCCCTTACCGGTGCAAAATGCTTGTCCAGGAGGAGAATACCAAACATATCCCAGATATATTCTAACATACAAGCTATGGGATAAGCCTTACTTATATAAAAAAACTATATCTGATCAAAATAATAACACCCTATTGGTAGAAGATTTTTATTACAATCAGATGAGTACTGATTCTTATACAGGGTTAAAAGTAAGGCCATTTGCATCTACATCCGATGATCCGGTTATATATGATGCTTATCATTCATCCTATTATGCCAGTAGTGATAATTACGATCTGCCGTCTTTTTTTAATTATGGGCTATATACCTATGAAGTAGGAAAAAGAGAATTAATCCGAAAACAAATAACCGAGAACAGGGACGGGCAGGCAGTTGTTACTGATTACCGGTACAAATACAGCAACCTGTTGCCATCGAAAGAAACAATTACCCGAAGCACAGGAGATACACTGATTCATTACACCTCCTACCCGCTGGATTATGCCTCAGGCGAAACATTTATCGACAGTATGGTTTCCAATGGACTGATCGCTTATCCGATAGAGAAAGTCAGTTATTTAAATAACGGGTCAACTCAGAATATAATCTCAGGTGTTATTACAAAATACAAGACAGGAGGTAAAGGACTACCCGACAGCCAGTGGAGCCTGGAAACTTTTTCTCCTCTCAATTTGAGTTCTTTCAAATTCTCAAACCGTTTGACAGGAATATTGCCCCCGGCAGGGGAAAAGACCTCTTTTTCTCCTGACAGCATGTATGTCAGTGAAACATCTTTTGATAGTTACGACAGTAATGGAAATCTGACAAAAATGCTGGATAAAAAAGGAATGTACACTTATTACCTATGGGCTTATAACAATACATACCCGGTGGCAAAAATAGAAAGTAGTGTGAATTATACATCTCCTATGCCAACTGTCAGCGATGCTGGTCTGAGTAAAAGTGATGCGATTACCTCTGTCAATGCTGACATAGCCTATCTGCAAAGTTTACTGGGCAGTTTTATCAGTAATCCCGATAACAGGGTTAATCTCTATACTTACAAACCCCTTGTTGGCATGACCTCGCAAACCGACCCAAACGGTACTACAAACTATTACGAGTATGACGATTTCGGGAGGTTGGAATATATAAAAAATGATGACGGAGATATTGTGAAACGGTATGATTATCACTACCTGGAAACGGGACCGCCGTTCGGGTTAAGCACAACATCTGTTGATTTTCCGGTTGAGGGAGGGAACAGTAGTTTTACCATTACCACTGAAGAACCGTGGACCATAACCGGCAGCGCAGGGGTTTTTACCCTTGACCGATTGTCGGGAACAGGAAATGCAACCGTAAATATCAGTTGTCCGGTAAATACAAGTACCCAGCTCCGTACAGCAGAACTTCAGATCAACTACGGGGCAGGGCTGAGGTTTAATAAGACAATCCGTTTGTCGCAGCAGAATTTGTATCTTACGATACAGGGAGCGCGCGATGTTTGTAACGGAGAAAGCATTACCCTGTATGTTTCAACCAATTTACCGTATTTCTACTGGAATACTCCGGGAAGTCCTTCTTCAACCGAGATTACCGTTACCCCTGTGCAAACCACCACCTATACCGTGACCGGTATTTTGAGCGGAAATTCGTTTACATCTTCCGCAACGGTTCATGTTATATCGGCGCTGACTGTGAACACCAACGGCGACAGTCATCAGGTATGTGCGGGAGATCAGGCAGTAATTAATGTCTCGGGAGATGCCGATTATTACGTTTTAACGCCGGGGGGACAACGTGGTACATCGTTTTCTGTAAGTCCTTCTACGACTACTACCTATACGGTAACCGGCTACAGAATGGACTGCAATGCGGCATCCACCTCGAAAACTGTACTGGTTGAAGTATTGCCGTCACTCAGTGTTACAGCCTGCGACGACCTGATCATTGCGGCAGGTGGGAGCGCCACCCTTTCGGTGACGGGAAATGCCTCGGGATACACCTGGAACCCGGGAAATTATACAGGCAGCGCCTATACCGTTAATCCGGGACAAACTACTGTTTACAGTGTAGAGGGAACCAGTGGCAATTGCCGTTCAACGGACTATGTTACTGTAAACATTGGCAGCGGGAACCAGGTGTTTGCGGGCGAAGACAAGGTTATCTGTGCCGGCGCAAGTACCCTGTTAACAGCAACTGCATCCGGCGCTACATCGTATGTATGGACCCCGGGTAATCTGTCCGGCAGCACAATTGAGGTTACCCCTGCGGGTACAACCACCTATACCGTTACAGCAACATTTGAAGGGAACATTACTGCCACTGACCAGGTTACCGTTACAGTAAACAGTGCCCCCCAGGTACAGGCCGGTGATGACCGCGTGATTTGTTCAGGCGAAGTTATTACACTGACAGCAACCGGGACCGCCAGTTATACATGGTCGCCCGGAGGACTTACCGGAAGTTCGGTCACTGTCAGTCCGTCGGAAACAACAACCTATACGGTGACCGGTAAAGACGAAGCAGGCTGCAGTACAACCGACCAGATAACTGTAACGGTAAATCCCTCGCCGGTGCTGACCGTAACCCCCGACCATATTATTGATCCGGGAGGGGTAACAGTATCGGCAAGCGGAGCCGATTCCTATGTGTGGTCGCCGGGAACATGGAGTGGAAGCGAAATCAACTATGTCTGTAATTTCGATACCAAATATACCGTGACCGGAACAAACAACAACGGCTGTTCCGCCACAAAAGAGGTCAATATAACGGTACGGCCTTATATATGGATAACAACCGACAGGGATCCGTCGATATGCAGCGGGCAAAGTATTACCCTGACCGCCAAGGGGCGCAACGAACGGACCGAAGAAGAATATAGCTTTGTATGGAGCCCCGGTAACATGCAGGGGAAATCGGTCACCGTAAGCCCGGTACAGACAACTACCTACCAGGTAACTGCAACCGACAGCAGGGGATTAAGCAGCACGAAGGGAATAGAAGTGAAGGTAGCTGATGCAAATCCGGTATTTTCGCTTGCCGGCGCCCCCGGACAGGAAGATTTGATTATCTGCAGCAGTGAGGGCATCCGGCTTATAGCGACAGGCAATGCCGACACCTATACATGGAACCCCGGGAATTATACCGGGCAAAGCTATCAGTCATACCCGCAGGAAAATACTTCATATATAGTTACAGGTTCAAACGGCTGCGGCAGCGCTTCCCAGACAATAGCGGTTACCGTACATCCCAGCCCTGTATTTTCCACAACGTATACGTCTGAAACGGAGACTACGGGAACTACCGGCATGGTTTGTTCCGGCGATGCAGTTACAATAAACATCCTGAGCGGCAATGCCGATTCGTATACATGGAACCCGGGAAATGTCACCGGTAATACCTTCACGTACACCCCACTGAATTACTCGTCGTCCGATGTAGTTCAGTTTGTTACGGTTACAGCAAACAAAAATGGCTGTACAACAAGTAAAACAATAGAAATACCCGTAAGGCCAAAGGTAAGTTTAACTGCCGGCGCCGATAAATACCAGGCGTGTCCGGGAGATAACGTTGTGTTGAGCGTGACCGGCGATTACGACAATTATTCATGGAATGCAGCAGGGAACTATAATTCGGCTGGTTACAATGTGGTGCCAACAGCAACAACAACCTATACGGTAACAGGCGAAAGGTATGGCTGGTGCAGCGCCTCAAAGAGTATTACGATTGATGTAACCGTATTACCCGACATGTCCGTTGTTGGGAACCAGACGATCTGCGAAGGGAATAATGCTACTCTATGGGTATCGGGCAATGCCGACAGCTATGTGTGGGGGGGAACAATGAATACCGACACTGCGATCACCGTGAGTCCTGTCACTACACGCACCTATCTGGTTTCGGGCTATCGTGGCAACTGTCCCCGTACGCTGGCTACAACCGTGTATGTAAATCCGGCGCATGTGAGCGCCGGTGCCGATCAGACGATCTGCCAGGGAGGTCAGGTCACCCTGACCGCTTCGGAAGGAGAAGCCTCCTATGTATGGACCCCCGGAAATATGACAGGCCGATCCGTTTCTGTCAGCCCCGGAACGACAACAACGTACCACGTTACAGCAACAAGCTACGAAGGCTGTGTGTCGACCGACGAAATGGTTGTAACAGTCAATCCTTTGCCCAATGTCTCGATAAGCGGAGATGTGGCGATATGCGCCGGGGAAAGTACGGCGCTGACAATTACCGGCGATGCTGCATATAACCTGTGGCAGCCCGGAAACCATTATGGCAGCTCGTACACTGTTTCACCAACGGAAACAACAACCTATACAGTTACCTCCGGTACAAACTCCGGATGTACCGTTACAAATACCATGACGGTAACCGTGAAACCGCTCCCTGATTTTTTGCTTGTCAGCACCAATGTGATTTGCTATGGAGAAAGTATTCTATTGAGTATTTCTAATGGCAATGCCGACTACTACACATGGCAGCCGGGGAACCATACAGGGAATGAATATACGGTAAGCCCTGATGTTTCAACAACTTATACTGTAACGGCTCATAAGAATGGTTGTACAACGGCTAAAACGACCACTGTTCAGGTGCAGCCGAGGGTAACCGCAGTAGAGGACCGTACCATTTGCCTGGGTGAAACCACGGTCTTATCTGCTGATAATTGCATTTACTATTCCTGGATGCCGGGAAATCTGTCTGACCAGGTGATCAGTGTCAGTCCGGCTGAAACAACTACGTATACGGTTACCGGTGGCCATATAGGGATTTATGGCTGTCCGACCGAAGATCAGGTTACAGTGAATGTAATTCAACCGCCATCCGTTATTTCCGCCAATCAGACTATTTGTGAAGGAGAAAGCGTAACGCTTACGGCAAGCCTGGCCGGTTCGTATCTGTGGATGCCGGGGAATTATACAACCCGTACAATAACTGTCAGTCCGGCCACAACGACTACGTATACTTTAACCGACGGGGCAAATGGTTGTGCCCACCCGTATAATCCTTCGAGTGTAACCGTTACGGTAAATCCTGTACCTGTTGTTTCGGCAGGTACCGATAAACTGATATGCCTGGGAGGAAGCGCCGAACTTAACGGAACGCCCAACCTGGATAGTTACCACTGGTCGAATGGCAGCAATATGCCGTATATAACGGTAAATCCGTCGCAAACAACAACGTATACCCTGACCGGGACAAAAAACAATTGTTCTGCCTCTGATGATGTTGCCGTTACCGTGGTTTCATCCGATTTTACCATCAGTGGTAATACGGCTGTTTGCGCAGGCGCATCAACGACCCTGACGGTAAGCGGCGATGCCGATTACTACGAGTGGGAAGGGCTTGGCAGCGGAACATCCAAAACAGTGAGCCCGCAAAGCACCACTACTTACAGGGTTACCGGGTCGCGGAACACCTATGGAGGGATGACCTGCCCTGTAACCAAAGAAATTACAGTTACAGTAAATGCTTTACCAACGGTTTCTGCAGGCAGTGATGTAACAATCTGTTCCGGTGCAAGTACAACCCTCACAGCTACGGGGAATGCCGTCAGCTATGTCTGGAACCCTGGAAATTATACCGGTACTTCCTTCACGGTTACACCAGCCACAACTACGACCTATACCGTGACTGGTACTTCAGCCAGTGGTTGCGCTGTTACGGATCAGGTAACCGTGACGGTCAATGCTTCGCCAACAGTCTCGGCAGGCAGTGACGTGACAATCTGTTCCGGAATAAGTACAACCCTGACAGCTACGGGGAATGCCGGCAGCTATGTCTGGAACCCGGGAAATTATACCGGCGTTTCCTTCACGGTTGCTCCAACCACAACTACGACCTATACTGTTACCGGAACTTCAGCCAATGGTTGCACTTCAACAGATCAGGTAATCGTTACGGTTAATGCCTCACCAACAGTCTCTGCGGGAAGTGATGTGGCAATTTGTTCCGGAGCAGGTATAACTCTGACAGCTACGGGTAATGCCGGCAGCTATGTATGGAACCCGGGAAATTATACCGGCGCTTCCTTCACGGTTGCTCCAACCACAACTACGACCTATACTGTAACCGGGACTTCAGCCAATGGTTGCGCTGTTACAGATGAGGTAATCGTTACGGTTAATGCCTTGCCAACGGTGTCGGCAGGCAGTGATGTGGCAATTTGCTACGGGGCAAGCACAACCCTGACAGCTACGGGTAATGCCGGCAGTTATGTCTGGACTCCGGGGAATCATACCGGCGCTTCCTTCACTGTTGCTCCAACAGTAACTACAACTTATACTGTAACCGGGACTTCAGCCAATGGCTGCACTTCAACAGATCAGGTAACCGTTACTGTTAATTCATTGCCAACAGTCTCGGCAGGCAGTGACGTGATAATTTGTTCCGGAGCAGGTATAACTCTGACAGCTACGGGTAATGCCGGCAGCTATGTATGGAACCCGGGAAATTATACCGGCGCTTCCTTCACGGTTGCTCCAACCACAACTACGACCTATACTGTAACCGGGACTTCAGCCAATGGCTGTACTTCCACAGATCAGGTAACTGTTACGATTAATCCATTGCCAACGGTCTTGGCAGGCAGTGATGTGACAATTTGTTCCGGTATAAGTACAACCCTGACCGTCACAGGGAATGCTAGTAATTATGTCTGGAACCCGGGAAATTATACCGGCGCTTCCTTCACTGTCGCACCAGCCACAACTACGACCTATACTGTAACCGGGACTTCAGTCAATGGATGTACTTCCACGGATCAGGTAACCGTAACGGTCAATCCATTGCCAACAGTCTCGGCAGGCAGTGATGTGACAATCTGTTCCGGAACAAGTACTGCTTTGGTAGCCACAGGGAATGCTAGTATTTATGTCTGGAACCCGGGAAATTATAATGGTGCAGTATTCACCGTTATTCCAACCACCACCACTACTTATACTGTCACCGGTTCAACCAATGGTTGTACTTCCACGGATCAGGTAACAGTTACGGTCAATCCATTACCAACAGTCTCGGCAGGCAGTGATGTGACAATCTGTTCCGGAACAAGTACAACTCTGACAGCCACGGGGAATTCCGGTAGTTATGTCTGGAACCCGGGAAATTATACCGGCACTTCGTTCACGGTTGCACCAACCACAACTACGACTTATACTGTTACCGGAACTTCAGCCAATGGTTGTTCACTGAGTGATAATATAACTGTCAATGTTGCCGATATTCCACAAGTTAGTGCTGGTGACGATAAAAAGTTTTGTATAGGAGGACAGTATGTATTATTGCAGGCATCCGGGGCAGAAACCTATTCCTGGTCTCCGGGAAATGCAACTTCTGGTTCATATTATGTAGGCCCTTCTCAGACAACAACGTATACTCTCACGGGTTATAATTCAAACGGATGTGCAGCAAGCGATCAGGTAACAGTAACGGCAATACCGATACCAACAACAGAGGCAAGTCATTATATTGCAAAAACATGTCAAGGAAATAGTATAACGTTATCAGCAACAGGTGCAGAAGAATATGTTTGGACACCAGGCAATTTAATTGGAAGTTCAGTAACTGTCACTCCAGTACAAAATATCGATTATACAGTTACCGGTACTAATGGAGGGCAATGTAGTTCGACTGATCTTGTCTATGTGCAGTTAGAATATCCTTATTCCATTAATGTTTATCCTATGGCATATTCTATACTTTCCATGTATGCCAATTCTACAGGAAGTATAATACTAAATGGGTCACAGGTTGGCTATTCATATCATTTATATAAGAATGGTCAATATTATAGTACTGCCACAGGGAATGGGGGTGGAGTTTATTGGACGATAAATCCGGAAGACGCTGTTTTTACAGCCGAGGCTGAAGCAGCAGGAGGCTGTAAAAAAGCAATGAGCGGAAGTACAACTGTAAATGTTATTCGAAACTATTTCCGTATAAGTGAGGGAAGCTATAATGAGATACAATTAGGTCAAACTCAACTTGTATTAAATGTATTATCAGATTTGAACTGGACATTGTCAAATTTATCTCATTCTCCATGGATATCCGTTAGTCCAACTTCAGGAAGCGGAAACGGAAGTTTAACATTATCATTTACTCCATATTGGTCTACCCGAACAGGTTATATTAATTTTTCAGTTAATGGTATAGAATATTCTATTACAATCAACCAGGTAGAAATATGAAAAGGATAATAGTTTAAATAACAATTACCTAAGTGACAATTAAAAACTGTAATTATGAAAATACATGAACAATATAAAAAAGGGCTAATGAAAAGAGGGACTTTATCCTTTCTGATAGTGCTATTATTCTGTGCCAGATTATTTGCCCAGTCGATAACCGAGAACTATATCCGGACTGAAACGGTTCTGATAAAGGATCAAAAGAACGGGACGAATGTAGATAACCTGAATTACCAGCAAAAACAAACCCGTATCGGGTATTTCGACGGGCTGGGAAGGCCGGACCAGGTAAACGACTGCAAGGCATCGCCCTACGGCGATAAGGATATAATTACCCCTGTGACCTACGATAGTTACGGGCGGCAGGACAAGGAATACCTGCCGTATGCACACGCAGCAAACGGAAATATCCATGAAAGTGAAACCAGTTCGATGAACTGGGAAGATTATTATCCCAATGATGCATCGGTTGCCTATGCAAAGAAGGTATTTGAAAACTCGCCCCTGAACCGGGTGATGAAACAGGGGGCGCCGGGCGCTGCCTGGCAGCCTTCATCCGACCCGGCAGCAAACAACGACCATGCCGTACGTTTTGAATACGGGACCAACGACGCGGGCTTCCCTGTGAAATATTTCTATGTTGACGCTTCGGGAAGCCTGCAAGGCGGAAGCTCCGATTATGTAACCGGCCGGTTGTTTCGTACCACTACATGGGACGAAGACGACAGGCGTACCGACGAGTTTCAGGATAAACTGGGGCAGATTGTTATGAAAGCAGCCGACAGGGGAGGAGCAAACGAAGCGCTTACCTACTATGTATATGACGACCGCGGGCTGTTGTACTATGTGCTTCCGCCCAAAGCTCTTGCCGACGGAACAGTGGATGCCGGTGAACTCGACATGTTGTGTTACCAGTACCGCTACGACGAACGCAACCGCATGATGGAGAAAAAACTGCCGGGCGCCGGGAGGGTGTATATGGTTTATGACAACAGAGACCGTCTTGTTTTGTCCCAGACAGCAGAACAACAATCTAATGGATATTGGATGTTCACAAAGTACAATGCGCTTAATCTTCCTGTTTTGACCGGTAAATATTACTCTTCTTCCACCAGGTCATCTCTTCAAAGTACGCTCGATGTCGAGACAGTTATGTATGAATCATCAGGAAGTGTCGTTCTGAACTATACGAATAATGCCTTCCCCATAGTATCTGATGAAAGTAATTATCTTTCTGCAACTTATTACGACGATTATTCGGTTACATCGGGATGGGGCTATAATTACAGTACAATATATACCGATAACCCGCAAGCTACTACAGTAAAAGGCCGGATAACCGGGGCAAAAACCAAGGTACTGGGAACCTCCACCTGGCTGTACACGGTGAACTACTACGACAAATACGGGCAACTGATCCAGTCGTACCAGACCAATCCCGAAGGAGGGTATAACCGGTTATCGACAGCTTACAATTTTACCGGGCAGCCTGTAAAGCAGCAAACGTACCATTTGCAAAACACATCGTCGGCTCCTGTTACCCTTAACGAACAGTTCGATTACGACCATGCAGGCCGCCCAACCTACGTGCGCCACGGGTACAATACCACCACACTGACCATTGTTGCCCAGTATACCTATGATGAAATCGGACGTATGGTGAAAAAAGAGCTGCACAACGGCTACCAGGACATTGACCACAGCTACAACATACGTGGCTGGCTTACCGGGTTGAATGACCCCACAACAGCGGTAAGCAACGACAAACTGTTTGCCATGCAACTGTATTACAATACCGACATGACAGGCATCCTGACCGGGGATGCGCAGTATAACGGAAACATTAACGGTATACAGTGGAGGCTTTATGACAATACAAAGAAAGGTTACAATTTTAGTTACGACGGGTTGAATCGCCTTACTGCCGCCGATTACGGTACGTACAGCGGGAACTGGGCTACCAGCAATGCGTACGATATGGGCATTAGCTCATACGATTTGAACGGGAACATTAACGGGCTGAACCGGAAAAACAACATGGGGACCGATCGGGACAACTTCAGCTATACCTATTCGGGGAACCAACTGGCATGGATCAGCGGCACAATGGGTGGAGCCTACCTGTACGACAGCAACGGAAACCTGACCAACGACGGGCCACGGGGATTAACAGTCAGTTATTTCGATGAAATTAACCTGCCCCGGCAATACTATAAAAATGATACTGCCAAAGTGGACTACACCTACGATGCACAAGGCACCAAATGGGCAAAGACAGCCACTTTTGGCAGCACGGTAAGCACGATGCGCTATTATGGTAATTTTATTTACCAGGACAATACCCTCGACAAAGTTTTAACATCCGAAGGATATGTGGATGTCCAGTCGGGGGGTATCTATCATTATTACCTGAAAGACCATCTGGGCAATACCCGTATGACCATTAGTTACGACAATGCGGTTGTTGATGTGGTGCAGGAAGCGGAATATTATCCCTTCGGAAGTTTATTTGCCGACAATAATCTGGACAAAAACACGTATCTTTATAACGGTAAAGAGTTAAACAACGAGTTCTTTGAGAATTATGATTACGGCGCAAGGATGTATGACCCGCAATTGGGACGTTTTCATACACAAGACAGGTTCGCCGAAAAATACTGGGATTTAACTCCTTATCAATATGCTGCAAATAATCCAATCTTGTACATTGATGTTAATGGTGATAGCATAAATGTTGCAGAAGCTCATCGAGAAGCATTTATGAATGATTTGCAAAAGGTGTATGGTGATAATGCAAAGTCTTTTTCTTACAATAAATCAGGGAATCTTGTTTTTAATGGAAAAGTAGGCGACCTTACAGAAGACCAACAGGCTGTTTTTGAAGGGATGAATACTTTAATGTCAGAAGAGACTACTACAAATGTTGTATATGGAGAAAGCCATACTGTTGGCGAAGGTGATAAGAAAGAAACTTTGAATACGGCTGATTTTGGAGGAGCATTAACAAGGAAAGGTGTGGATGTAAATGGTCAGAAGCAAAACTTCATAGTAATATCTCCGAATATATCTGATGTAAACGTTTCATTAGATGGCATGATGGATATCCTAAGTAATAAACAAGCAAATGTTCAGCAGAATACGACAAGTGGATTATTCCATGAAATAGGAGAAGCCATTACCACAGACTTAAGTTTTAGAGGAGGTGTCATAGATTATGAGAATAAAGCAAGAAAGATTATCGCCTTACCTCTTAGACCATATGACCTAAACCATAGTAAAACCATTAAGACTATATATAAGTAATAGTAGTATGAAAACTTTATTAATAAGCATTATTATAATTTGTACCGCTGTTTCTTGTGCAACTCAACGTAATCAAAATATTAATGGTGAAGTTGTTGGGCTTGAAAAATACAATAGCAAAACATTTACCTTAGTTGATTTTTTAAATCGTGATAAAATACCAGATGTGCTTAGGTCGTATTATTACAATGATTTGGGTGAACAGGATTTTTATACACCACAAAGCATTATCTCAAAAAGTGATAATACACGAACTATACATTTAAAGTCGAAAAAGGCTAAAGAAGGTTATCTGTATATTAACAAGTATTCCAATGATTTTGTAACTAATTATGAGAATATTATATACATAATTGGTAAGGATACAATAAACTCAAAAGAAGATGTTATGAGATTAATTGAAATGAAACGTTCTGAAGTGGTAAAAGTTGATACTGTAAAAGGAGAAGTATATAATCTGATTAGAATCAATTAAAAATATTAATTGTAAAAGCAAAAAGCCCGGACTTTCCGGGCTTTTTGCTTTATAATGCAGCAATATTTTTAAGCTTCACACTTTTGATAAGTCCATCAATAGCATAAAGGATATGGTTTTTATCTTCTTTTTCCATCTTCTCAATCTCATTGAGCCTTTTAAGCATATCGGGGTCTTTAAACAAGTTTTCCTGTTCGGTCTCGTCTAAAAGATAACCAACCGTAGTGCCAAGAATCTTTGCTATTTTCCTTGCAGCCTCAATGGAAGGGGTCATCTCATCCCGTTCGTACCTTCCAATAACCGAAGTGGAAGTATTTATCAACTTTGCCCAGATAATCAATCGAAACATCAAACACCCCGGCCAACCGGCTCAGCACATCGGCGGGAGGTTGTACCCCTTTGGTTTCGTAACCCCCGCTACCGCGCGATTGCATCGCGTGGTCAACTAAAATAAATTCCTTATTTTTAGGGCACAACAACGATAAATTCTTGCATGAGCCGCAACTACAAATTCTACAATCCCGAAGGCGTTTATTTTGTGAGTTTTGCCGTTGTTGAGTGGTTGGATGTGTTTACCCGCAACGAGTACAAAAACATCATCATCGACAGCCTGCATTATTGCCAAAAAGAAAAAGGAATGGAGATATTTGCATGGTGCATAATGACCAGCCACATTCATTTGATTTTCAGGAGTGGTAGGGGACAAAAGCCCGGGTTGTTAATTGGTGATTTCAAACGGTTCACCAGTAAGGCAATAGTAAAAGCTATTATTGAAAACCCAAAAGAGAGCAGGAAAGAATTTCTGCTTGACCGATTCAGAAATGCGGGGAATAGCGCATCGAATGTGAACCAATATCAGTTTTGGAGGCACGACAACCATCCTATCGAATTATGGAGCAACAAAGTAATAGATGAAAAAATCGATTACGTTCATAAAAATCCGGTAGAGGCAGGTTTGGTTTTCAGGGCAGAAGATTACATTTACAGCAGTGCCATTGATTATGCAGGCGAAAAGGGTTTGTTGGACAATGTTATAGTTGTTAGGTAGAGCAATGTGCTGAAAACCAAGCGATACAATCGCGCGGTAGCAGGGGCTATTTTCTGTCCGTTTTTATCTGGTACAAAATTTTCCTGAATCATAGTTTTACAGGGAGTTGTATAGACATCGGTTTTAAAGAGAAGTAAAAAAATCTACAGCAAATAGCTCAGTATCTCTTCAAGGGAGGTTTGCCCGGAAACAAATAATTCAAGGGCGCTGTCTTTCAGGCTCCGAAACTTCAGGTCGTCAACCGATAGTTTGTTGCGCTTTATTTTTTCTGAAATTTCGTGAGTAACCGGTATTAACTCATAAATAGCTTTCCGTCCCGAATACCCGGTAAAATAGCATTGTTCGCATCCAACCGCTTTGTGGTGTGTTTGTATGCTTAATTTTTCGCCGGCAGGCAGTGCATCGTTGGAAAAAGTCTCTTCCTGTTTGCAATGCGGACAAAGCAGACGTACCAGCCGCTGCGCCATCGACAGGCTTAATGTTCCGGAAACCAGGTAGGGGGGAATGTCCATGTCGAGCAAACGGGAGATGGTACCATAAGCCGAATTGGTATGCAGGGTCGAGAAAACCAAATGTCCGGTTAAAGCTGCACGTATCGCCATTTGTGCCGATTCCTTGTCGCGTATCTCGCCCAGCATAATAATATCCGGGTCTTGTCGCAGAAAAGTACGCAATGCTGCGGCAAAACTTAACCCGATGTCGTCCTTCACCTGCACCTGATTGATCCCGTCGAGGGTATATTCGATCGGGTCTTCAACCGTCATGATGTTTACGTTTTCCTTATTCAGAAACTTCAGGCTTGCGTACAGGGTCGTTGTTTTTCCCGAGCCAGTCGGTCCGCTGATCAAAATAATTCCGTGAGGTTTTTGTATAGAAGTTTTATACAATTTCAATTGTTCCTCTCCAAACCCCAGATCATCGAGGGTGATATCGGCAGCATTCGCGTTCAATAACCTTAAAACCACTTTTTCACCATACAGGGTTGGAAGTACCGAAACCCGTATGTCCGTTTTTGTTTCTTCGTTTTTAAATATAATACGCCCGTCCTGCGGCAGACGTTTCTCTGCAATATCAAGATGGGCCTGTATTTTTATCCGGTTTACAAGCGCAGGGTATTTTTCTTTACTGAAACGGTATCGTTCAGCCAGTTTGCCATCAACCCGGAAACGAATCCGGCATTCCTGTTCGTATGATTCAACATGAATGTCACTGGAACTGAGTAGCTGTGCTTCGCTGATTATTTTAGGGAGAAAATCATTGAAATCGTTGCTAAAATGACTAATTCCTGTTTTTGCCCTGGCATTTACCGGGTAGTATTTTACCAACTGTTTCCTGATCACATCTTCCGCAAGTTCAATCAGAATGATGTCCTTGCCCAGTAAAAGTTCCAGCTCTTCCTGGATCATGAAATCGTTCTTGAGGCAATAAAACTGAATTTCATCATCAGAAACCTTTCCAGGAATGATATTATAATGCCATGCCTGTTCTGCTGTAATCAGGTCAAGGGCGTTTTTATCGATAGTAAGTTCGGTTTGCATAAATGGTCATCGTTTACAGAAGTGTATAAATATCGTTTTGCATGTTTATAAAACCAGTTATATGAAAAATATGACATGCGGCGAGAACAATAGCCTGAATACCTGCCAGAGGAATCGTTGTGTTTTTTCTGAAAAAATTAATTGTCAGCGAAAAAATGAGTGAAAGTATCAGGGAGATCATATAAAACACGATAAAATTAAAAGGGGAAAAGCTGAAGATGAAAAGCGGGATAATCAACACATCTCCAGATCCTATAGAAGACCTGATTTTGTGAAAAGCTCCGGTTTTATATCTGAACAGATAGTAGATGAACAGCATGGATGCTACAATCAGGGATATACATGTATTAAAAATGATAATGCCAGGCTCTATGGTAAAACCTCCGGACACTATATGTATAAAGTACAACAGATATAAAATCAGATAATTAATCAGATAAACCTCTCTTGATTTAAAATCCTGATAGCAGATACTTAAAAGACCTGCTACAATAAAAAGAGTTATAGCGGCATACATCAGTCTTTAACAACTTCAGTTAACCTTTTATCCTGATCAATTTCCCATACATTAAAGGTACCATCACCATCGAAATCGGCAACAGCAGTAGCCCGGGCTTTAAAACTGTTTATGGTGGATTCCACTATTTCGATTTTATAGTTTGCATTTCCATCTTCGGTTATTAGTTTCTCGTGTTCGAATCCAATGACATCGAACTCGGCAGAGTACTTCGAATACATGTAAAAATAATTTTTCTCCAGATTGTGAAGATGGGAAAGCTGCATCTTGGCCTCTGTGCTTTTTGCCCGGGAGATTAGTGGCATAAGGTTCGGTAAGGCTATTAAAACCAAAATGCCGATAATTACCAATACAACTAAAAGTTCGGAGAGGGTAAAAGCCTTAATTTTTCTGTTTACTCTGTTTTTTTCCATATTGGGGAGATTTTTGCTTTCAAATATAGTGATATATTATGATTGATAATTCAAAAAACAATCATAATTTATTGCCAAAATCGTAAATTTTTTATTGTCCGTTAAAAGGTCAAAACCCTGTAACATGACAGCAGTTACTTTAGTTCTTATAAATATTTTATTTGGGTTTTGAATAAAGACGACTACCGATTTTGATTTATGAAGTATTTCCCGGCTATTAAAGCTCCAAATCTATAATAGGCATTCGTTAATCGTAAATCAATTTTTGATACGAACTTTATTTGTCGCATTGGTTTGTTCATAAAAAAAGCCACTCCCTTTCGGAAATGGCTTTCTGTATAGTTGATGATCTAAATTTCTAGAATCCGTTGATGATCTGGATGAAATCTTCGGCTTTTAATGAAGCGCCGCCGATCAAACCACCGTCGATGTCAGGCTGAGAGAACAATTCAGCAGCATTTTTTGCATTGCAGCTACCTCCGTAAAGGATCGAAGTTTCTTCGGCAACAGCAGCGCCAAATTTATCAGCAATCAGGCTGCGGATGTAGGCCAGCATATCCTGTGCCTGCTGTGTACTTGCAGTAACCCCTGTTCCGATGGCCCAGATGGGTTCGTAAGCAATTACCAGTTTCAAGAATTCTTCAGCCGACAGGTTGAAAATGGTTTCGTCCAACTGGGTTTTCACAAAACCGTTTTGTGTTCCGGCTTCGCGGATTGACAACGGTTCGCCGCAGCAGTAAATAGGAGTGAGGCCGTTTGCAAAAGAAAGAGCTACTTTCTTATTCAGTGTTTCGCTGGTTTCGTTGTAGTATTCGCGACGTTCGGAATGGCCTAAAATAACGTATCCGGCTCCGGTTGATTTTACCATGGCAGCAGAAACTTCGCCGGTGAAAGCGCCTTTTGCTTCGGCGGCACAGTTTTGCGATGCAACGCCAATGCGGCTGGCATCGACACTGGCAACTACACTTGTGAGGTGTGTAAAGGGAGTTCCCAAAACCACGACTACATTTTTATTGCCTTCTTTGGCAACCAATTCGTTAACTGCTTTTGCAAGCTCAATACCTTCCTGAACTGTAGTATTACATTTCCAGTTGCCGGCAACTATTTTCTTTCTCATTATGATTTGGTTTTTAATGTGTTTCTTTGAATGGGCGCTAATTTATAAAAAGCAATTGAACCACAGAATATCTGTTCCCCGCAAATAAAGGTTTTAACTAAAGTTTAACAGCATAGCAACTGAATGGCTAAATGGCTGGATTGCTTAATTGTTGAAACGCTGCTCACTTCTCTGTCTTTCGGACATCTTCCCTGATTCAGGTCCAAAATTTAAAAAACAATTTTCTAGAAACTGAACATTTTTTGCCATCTCAAAACTCACAACTCAAAACTCACAACTCAAAACTCACAACTCACAACTCATTACTCATTACTCATTACTCATTACTCATTACTCATATCTCACTCCTCAATAACCTCTTTCAGCTTCTTATCATCCGGAATATCGTTGTAATGCCACTTGGCAATGATGGTTCCTTTTTTCAAAAGCAGTAGTCCCGGATTCGAACGGATGATGGTTTTTAGGGTAATTTCATCGCAATTAAAAAATTCAAACGACGCACCGGTTTCAGTCACAAAACTGTTGATCTCGTCACGCGCAGAGGAAGTCATCCCTATGAATTGCATATTATTCGCACTTGCGTGTTTCGCCAGTTCATTGACTTTTTGCATAGCTTCCCGATTGGTTTTTAGAAGGTTGTAAGCAACCAGAATAAATGTGTAACCTTCGTCGTACAGGAAAAAGTCTTTTACATCTTCACCACCTTCGCTTTCCATTCTGAAATCATGAATGGGTGCTTTATAACCTGCTTTTACTAGTTTTGACTCCATTGAAACATATTCCCACAACAGTGTATCCTGCCATGGGTAGTTCTCTTCTGTGAAGGTCTTTATTTTCCCGGTTTCCTTGTTCTTATATTTGAAAATAGTCTTGTAAACATCTTTCGGTGCTCCTTCCGGGATTTGCATGGCTTCCGGAATGTTGGTGCCAACTTTATACGGACGGAAATCAATCAGCGGTAAATGATTGTAGGAATAATCGACAAAATAGAAGTAAACTATCAGGGTCATCCCGCTAAAAACGAGAGGTAAAATCATTCCGTCTTTGTTCTCATATTTCGTCCTGTTTCTGAAAATAAAAATAGCAAGACCAATAAATACCAGGTTTTTATAAAATGTCTGCCAGTTTGTAAGAACCAGTGCATCGCCAAAACAACCGCAATCGGTAACCGGATTGGTAATTGCAATGTATAAGGTCAGTGCGGTGAAAAAAGCCATAAAAAGCAATGCCACCCATGATGTAAAGCGCATCCATAATTTGAAAATTAAAGCTACACCGATGGCAAATTCGGCAGCCGCCAGTAAAATACCCAGTGGAAAAGCCAGATTAACCAGCGAATCCCAGCCAAACGAAGTGAAATAATCGGTGAATTTATACGCTGATCCCCACGGGTCGATACCTTTTACAAAGCCCGAAAAAACGAAGGTGATCCCTAACAGAATTCGTGTGAGTTGTTGTACTATCTTCATTTGCAGTTTTCTTTTTTATTATTTCGAATATACAACAACAATACTGCTGCATTGTTGATTTCGTTTCAATATCCATTCACGTAAAAATACCTGATCCGACAGGCATTTCCATTGCTTTTCTCATCTTTTTCTCCCGAGATGCGGATTTCCAGTTTATGATTTTTCTGATCAAGTTCGGAAGTCAAAGTGTAATACCATGGAAGATGGAGTCCTTTGCTCCATGTTGTGAACAGGTTTTGTTTCTGCCATTCGCCTTTATCAATGCGGTATTCAATAATTCCGGCATCCTGACCGGCAGCAATGACAATGCCAACCGCTTTTCCTTTAAAGTTCAGCGAAATAATTTTATCGGGTTTACCAATCAACATGGGCACATCAAAGAAGTCAGGGCGTAAACCGGTTCCGTCGTGCGGGTTCCACTTCGGATCGATTGTCCAGCCTTTGGTTAATTTTATGGACTGAATAGTTATTAATTCGCCTTTATCGTAGCAAAATTCATCCAGTTTTTTAGGGAGCGGATATTCTGAAATCGTATCACTGGCATCAATCCGACCTGAAAACACATTTTCCAGAAATTCGATCATCGAATGGGCATAAATTCCTTGTCCGAAAGGAGAGGGGTGAAGATCTTTGAAATCGTCTTTCCAGGTGAATTCTCCATTGTCGATCCGGTCGGTTACTTCCTTTGCCAGATTAATGACCGGAATATTATAATGACCGGCAACCTTATTGTGGTTACTGATCACTTCCGGTTCGCGGCCTTCGCGATAATCCTTCATTTTGTTGGGGTCAGCAAAGTGCATCATCACAATATCGGCAGCCGGATTTGCTATTCGTGTGTGTCTCACAATTCCTTCCATCGCCCTGATTTGTTCAACCGTGGTTCGTCCGTTGACTGCATCGTTTACTGCAGCTTCTTCAAACAAAAGATCGATCTTTCCTTTTGAAAGCACATCTCTTACCAAACGAAAAGCGCCCGGTGTTGTTCCCATTGAGGGAATTCCGGCGGCAATAAATTCAAACCTGGTTTCCGGAAAACGTTTTTTTAAGTAAACACAAACACTGTCGCGCCATCCCGGATTATATGTAATTGAACCGCCGAGAAATGCTACCCGCCCGGTTTTATTTCGCTCAAACTGAATACGGCAATTCCGGATACCGTCGCGTATCGTGTGGTAATTTGCTGATTCAAGCGACAATTTATCCTGAGCCTGCACATTTTCAGCATTCAGAGATGCAAACAACAGGAATATCGGAATAATGAAAAGATGTTTATTCATTACATACAACTTGGTTGAACGATTGGTTTTATGCGAAAAGAAGCTAAAAAATACAGCCTTGCTGTTTTTCGCTGATCAATGATTTTCAAATTCAATTTTAATCAGGGCAAACACCGAATAATTGATCATGTCCATGTAATTGGCATCAATCCCTTCTGAAATAATAGTTTTTCCCTGGTTGTCCTCAATTTGCTTGGTGCGTTTAATCTTCATCAGGATCAGGTCGGTGTACGAGCTCATGCGCATGTTGCGCCAGGCTTCGTCGTAATCGTGATTTTTTGCCATCATCAGTTCTTTGGCCACCTGAAAATAATGCTGGTATAATTTCAATATTTCATCGTTGCTGATATTTTCCTGTTCCGAAGCGCCTTTTTCAAGCTGAATGAGGGCCATAATGCAATAATTGATGATGCCGATGTATTCAGGCCGGATACCTTCGCCTACCTTGCTGACACCTTTTTCTTCCAAACTGCGTATCCGCTGCGCCTTTATATAAATCTGGTCAGTCAGCGAACTTGGGCGTAAAATACGCCAGGCTGTGCCATAGTCTTTCATCTTCTTGGTAAAAATATCCTGGCACACTGATATGACATGATCGTATTGTTGTGAGGTTTTTTCCATATATACATTGGTTTGAAAGGCATAAAAGTATTAATTTAATGCGTAAATTAGCTCGATTTTATTTTACTTTTGTACAATACGGTTGTTAATAAATTCAAATTGCTCAAACCATGTTAATCACATCTAACGCATCAAAATTTTTTAAGCGCAAGCATACCATTCAATTAAATGGAGAAATTATTGATCTGAAAGATCCGATCGTAATGGGAATCCTGAACCTTTCGCCCGATTCGTTTTTCGACGGAGGAAAATACAAAAATGAGAAAAAAATACTGGCACGTGCCGAAGAGATATTGGAACAGGGTGCGACATTTATCGATATTGGCGCTGTTTCGACCCGCCCCGGCGCGTCAGATGTTTCTACCAAAACAGAGCTTGACCGCCTGATGCCGGCAGTTTGTGCCATCCGGAAAAAGTTTCCCGCTGCACGCCTGTCTGTCGATACCTTCCGCTCGTGGGTAGCTGTGCGGGTGATCGAAGAGTGCGGACCCTGTATGGTGAACGATATTTCGGGAGGCAATTTCGATGTTCACATGTTCGAAACCATCGGCAAACTTGATGTTCCGTACGTGCTGATGCACATTCAGGGAACCCCGCAGACCATGCAGGAAGAACCTGAATACGATGATATTATCAAGGAAATATCAAACTTTTTCACAGAAAAAGTAAAGCGGCTTACTAAATGCGGGGTGAAAGATGTTATCATTGACCCGGGATTCGGCTTTGGTAAAACATTGGACGACAACTATGAACTGCTCAACCGCCTCGATGCGTTTAAAGTATTCCAGTTGCCTTTGCTGGTCGGCGTTTCGCGAAAATCAATGATTGCCAGTTTACTGGGCCACACACCTGCCGATAGTTTGAACGGAACTTCGGTGGTAAACACTTTATCGCTGGTCGCTGGCGCCGATATTCTGCGGGTACACGATGTCAGGGAAGCCGTTGAAGCAGTTCGTATATACAAAAAGCTGAAGGAGATAGCACTTTGATGAACCTGTTTATAACAATACGTTTTCTCGACATCCTCGATATTTTGCTGGTAGCATTTATTCTCTACCAGCTTTTCATGTTAATAAAACGTACGGTTGCATTCAACATTTTTCTGGGCCTGTTCTTTATTTACCTGTTCTGGTTGCTGGTAAAAGCACTCAATATGGAACTGATGGGTTCCATTATGGGACAGTTTATCGGGGTGGGAGTGTTGGCCCTGATTATTGTTTTTCAACAGGAAATACGCCGTTTTTTATTGATGATCGGCACCAATTACCGGCTTAGCCGGACATTCGGCCTTGAAAAAATATTTTCATCAGACAGAGAAAAAGTAGATACGCCAAAGGTCATTAAAGAAATTGTCAGGGCCTGCGAAAACATGGCCAAAACAAAAACAGGAGCACTGATCGTAATTCCCCACAAATCGGAACTCCCTGATTTGATCCGTACCGGAGAAAAGCTGAATGCCCGTGTCTCGGACGCCCTGCTGGAGACTATCTTTTTTAAAAATACTCCCTTGCACGACGGGGCAGTTATCATTATTGACGATAAAATTGCTGCGGCCCGTTGCATCCTGCCGGTTACCGACCGGCGTGATTTGCCCGGTAGCATGGGTTTGCGGCACCGTGCTGCGATTGGTGTGTCGGAAAGTACCGACGCGGTGGCCATTGTTGTTTCGGAAGAAAACGGCAAAATTTCGCTGGCAAAAGGCGGTCAGTTGGAAACCAACCTGAATGTCATTGCACTGGCCAAAGAACTCGAAGCAGTTTATACATTCTCAGAATGAAAAAAAATGCCTTCTGTTGTTTTTCGGAAGGGTAGATTCATAAAATACGCCGGATCATTTCGTAAAGTGATCCGGCGTATAACTTTCTAAAAAGGTTTATTATTCCCTGCTTTTCCCGGCGCGCTTAGCCGCTTTGGCTGCCCTTTTTTCTTTCAGGTTTTTTTCCGGCGCTTTTTTAACTTTTTTTTCTTTTCCTTCTTTTTCTTTTACCATGGCTTAAAATTTTAAATTGTTCAGATATATATTTCACACTGATTTTCACATCAGTAAAATGAATCCCTTGTTTTATTCGATTTTTCGGATAACACCATGATAAAAATACAACAATTATCAGTGAAGACAAATCACCCCTGTTTTCTTTTGGCAAAAAAAATCAAGAATGAAAGTTCAATTGCATGATAAAGCGGTCGGATAGATCTCTTTTACTTAAGGTTACATTGCTAATACGAACTTGCAGGTTTTAGTAAGATTGCCTGACCTCCGGAAGCATCCAGTTTTAATGTTAGCTCTGTTTTTGCATTTACCCCGCGCTTTTCAATAGCAACATGTGTCCGTGTATTTACTTTTGGGTCGTCGCTGTAGATGGTTGCTTCATATTTTTTCCCTTTGTCGAGGAATGAAAGGGGTATTTTCAGTTCCCGTGCCTCTGTATTGGTTATGGAGCCAATAAACCACTTATCGCCGCTTTTACGGGCGATGGAAATATATTTTCCGATTTCGCCACACAGTACTTTGGTGTCGTCCCATACAGTGGGCAATTCATCCCAGAATGCTATCTCCGGTTCTCCCTGGTACTTGTCGGGGGTATCGTACCAAAACAGATACTGAAGAGGGCTGTAATATATTACCGGCAAAGCAAGCTGGTGGGCCGGGGTATTTTTTATATATCTCCCGCTTTTGCGAAATTCTTTCCGGGCATAATAACATATCGTATAATCGGCTGCTCCGGCTATATAGCGGGTAAACGGGAGGATCGTATTATTAATGGCATCGGGCATTCCTTCGTTACCGCTTACACCTTCCTGGGTCAGCAGGTTAGGGTAGGTGCGGCTAAATCCTGTTGGGCGGTATTCGTCATGGATATCAGCCATAATTTCGTATTTGGCACATTTCCGAATGGCTTCGTGGAGCCAGACCGTCCAACGGTGCGAACCAACATGTACAAAACCAAATTTTATTCCGTTTATTCCCCATTGGTGGTACAATGGCAACAGCGAGTCCAGTTGCAGCGTAAGAGGGCGCTGATTGACGTATAGCCATATACCCACTCCGTTGGCTTTTGCATAACGGATTATTTCGAACATGTCATACGGCTCGGCGCTGCGCCAGGCTGACACATTGGGTTTAGAAGCGTTGTAAGTAATGTCGTCCCCGTTCCAGAATGTCAAATCGAGATATTGGATGTTGTGTTCTGCACAAAAGTCGACGGCTTTTTTGGCGCCTTCCGTAGAGAGGCTCATTTCGCGCATTACTTTCCCCGGTTTTATCCACGCTGTGTTTTTAATCTCGCAGGGTTTATTGAGGTTCAGTATAAGATCGTTGTTTTGCAACAGTTCGCCCGGTGTGTGAGCCACCATTATTACTCTCCACGGCGTGCTGAAAGGAGGCAGTTCGTCCACCGTTCCGTACATAGAACCGGTAATGGTATTGGGTTTATCGGCAGATAGTTTAAATTTTGTACGAACATAGTTGGTCATCTGCGCTTCTGTGAGACAGGCATACAATCCGTTGGGCAATTGCAGTACCAGCGGGCGGTCCGATTCGCCGGGCCAGTTTTTCAGTGGCAACAGGTTATGAGGGGTTTGCGCCCGCAATGTATGCCAGGCCATGGTGTTTTCAGCAAAGGTATATTCGGTTAATTCTTCCGACAGATGAAAGGGGCCCGTACCATAAATCGTATCTGTTTCCGAAAAATTGTAACGGAAAGCAATTCCCTCGTTGTACGCCCTTATGGTTAACGAGATGCCCATTTGAGCATGATCGGCTTTCGTTAGTTTAAAGGTTTTTTCCGTGTAATTGTCGCGGATAACCGCGCGTTCGCCATAAACCGGTTTCCAGGTAGTATCCTTTTTTTGTTCGTTAACACATTGAACTGCCAGCTTGCTTTCCCAGGCTTTCCCGTTGCAGGTAATGCTAAACTTTGAACTTAACACAACCGGCTTTCCGTCGAAATTTAAAGAGTAGGTTAATTTTCCTTCGGGTTGCTGAAGGTCAATATTCATCACCATTTTCTTGTCGGGCGACACGATCGGATAACCGGTGGTCTGTGAGAATAAGTTACAACTAAGAAATAGCCCGAATAAAAGGATTGAAAGCTTATTTTTCATTTTTACCAATGTTTTAGTAGTTTGATAATGTCAGCAAAACAACTCAGTGAAAATTAACAGTAATAGCGTTACGTTCGGAATTTTGTTTCTATAAATTACTCATAGCAGTAACTACAACCGCTGCAATAAGAATAATCAGCCCCGCATTGATAAGCCTTCTCGATTGTGCCGATGCTCCCTTCCATTCTCCGCGATAAATGCCCCATACGTTGCCAACCACGATTGATAAAGATACCAACAGCGGCCAACCCACAACCAGTCCCAAACTGCCAAGCAGGGTCGATCCGAAACCATATAAATAGAAACTGCCGATCCACATTGCCGACATGGCAAGTATAAGCAGCCAGTTTTGTATTTTGTATTCATTTACAAAGGACTTCCCGGTGCTTTTTCTACTTACCAGATAAAGGCAGTAGCCCATGTTCACCAATGCTCCCATGGTGAAGAACAACGACCAAACCACATTGCCTGCCAACACACTGTTCACACCCGATTGAAGGGCAATTGCAGTGATATCCTTACTGAATGCCGCGCCAATATTGGGCAAACACGAAGTAAAACCCGCTATAATGGCAAGGATGAGTCCGGTTTTTGAAAATTTCGTTTTGTCCGGGTTGTCAGAAATTATTTTTAGGGAAGATGCTTTTGTGCAAACAATAATACCTGCAACAGTGATTAGCGCTCCGGTCAGAATCAAAACGCCCTTGTGTTGAAGAAAAATACCCGGTGAAAAGATGAGCGCCGGGATCACCGTTCCTGCAGCCGCATTGATGCCCATTATTACCGGATAGCCCAGAGCCATACCCAGCAGGTCCATCGCCCTGCCAAACAGGATAGCCCCAACCCCCCAGCACAAGCCAAAAATCAGCACAGCAAGTAATAAACCGGAAGGGATTTGGAGTATGATTGAAAATATATGATCAATGCTTAAACAGGCAATTATCCAGTTTACCGCCAGCATGGCCAACAACGAAAACGCAAACCAATTATGTTCCCATTCCCATTTCCGGGTGTAAGTCATTGGCAGGAAAAAAGAACCTTGAAGTATTCCGGCAAGGATGACAACGATTAGTCCCGATGTTATATTCATAGCGAGTTCGTTATGTGTTTTCTTTATACTTTAAATTCCCTGCATGCCTCCATGTATGCCTCAATATTTTCCCAGGGCACTTCGGGTTCGAGCATGTGGGTAGGACAGCACAGCAATCCTCCTTTTTTACCGGCTATGCCAAGGTTTTTTGTTGTCAATTCCTTTACCTGCTTTGGCGTTGCAAAAGGCATTGTGGTTTGTGTTCCCAATGTACCGTTAAACGACAAATGGTTGCCATACTCCCGATGAATCTCTCCAAAATCCATACAGGCTTCAGGTTGAACCGGGTTTAGTACATCAATTCCGGCTTCTATCAGGTCGGGAATAAACGGTTTGGCAAATCCGCATGAATGATATTGAATAATTATGTCAGGATTTACACTTTTTGCAGCCTCAATCACTTTGGTTAGCCGGGGTTTAATCCAGGCGCGGTAAAGATCATGGTCCATGATGGTGCTGGATTGCATGCCAATATCGTCGCCCAGAGCCAGGATGTCGATCCCCAGTTTTGCAAATTCACGGGCGCGATGGCAGGCAAGTTCAGTAATTTTATCAAACAGGAAATACGCTTTCTCATCTTCCATCATCATTTCGGTCATCAGTATTTCCATGCGGCGCAGGTACCAGGCTACTTCCCAGATTGTACATTCCATCCACACATGGGCGGCATAGCCATTGGCATGCGCTCCTTCTATTTCGGGTTTAAATACCGAAAAGTCGGATTGGTAGAAATCGGGCCAGGGGTATTCCTCCAATTCTTTCAATGTTTGCAGGTTTTCCAGCGGGTGGCGCATCAGCGTCATGTGCACACAGTCTTTGCTGCCGGGTTCATGGGCGATGCCCCATATATCTACTCTTGCCTTTGGGTGAAGGGGCTCTGTATAATATTTGTCCCACTCGAATTCACGTTCAGGCACAAACCCCGGACGGACTTCATCCCACGAAAACCCGGGATCAGATATTAGTTTGACAGGGAAGTTGAAAAAATCGCGGTACGAAACCGTGTTGCCGTAGCGCTTTTCAAATTCGGTAATTAACGATGGACACAAAACAAAATAAACCGGGGCATACTCATAACCCGTCCGGTTATATAAGCTGATTAAATTTTCTCGTGGTGTCATTTGTTTTTATTTGCCCATGCAAGTAAATTGATTTACACCACAATTCATTCCACAAACCGGATTCCCGGTTATCTAAAAATTATAGATTTCGGAACAGAAGTTTTTTGTATGCCAGAGGGGTCATTCCGGTATATTGCTTAAATTTCAAATTGAAGTACTGAGGACTTGAGAACCCGCACAGATAGGCAATTTCCTTTGAGTTTGATTCATTTTTTTTAATCAGGGCTTTTGCCCGGTCGATCCGCAATGATAAAAGATAGTCAACAGGGCTGATTCGCAGATTCTCACTGAACAGTTTTCTCAAATACCTGTCGGATATCCCGCTTAGCTCTGCGACACGGGTCATATCCACATTTTCAGTAAAATGATTTTGAATATACTCCAGTGATTTTAAAAGGATCGGATTTGACAAAATTACGGGGATTGATATGGTTTCCCGGATGTGCCTCGACAGGATCAGGAACAGTTGTGCATATAACAAACGCGTCAGGATTTCAAATCCTTCCCGTTTTTGTTGTATCTCAATAACAATTTGTTGCACCAGTGAATTTATTTCCTGATTGCCTGATATTTTTATGTAGTTCTGTGAATTGGTCAGAATGCGGTGCAGAATGGTCAGCGATTTTTCGAGGGGGGCAACCTGTAACTCCGGGAAAATATCGAGGTTAAATTCGAGCTGTACCAATGTTGTAGCGACGCCGGGCACTTCAAAATAATGAACAGCATCCGGGAAAACGATCATGCAGTCGTTTTTGTGAAATCCTACCACTTCGTTGTCGAATTGCATGGTGCAATAGCCTTTCCGGACGATATTAATCTCAATCCGTTTATGCCTGTGAGGTCCGTATTTAAAATATTTAGGGAAAATTATTTCTCTGAAAACCTCAGCCAGTGGCTTTTCGCTGCTGGTGAGCAAATCTTTAATTACCGGTTCCAGGTTTTGAGACAGAAGATCCATTCTAAATCATTTAAACACTCGTGTTTATATTGCGGCACAATAAGGTCAAATTTGGTCAAAACAAGTAGTATCTTCAATTATTCCGGATAATAATAATAGATTTTCCGGATAAAAAATCAAAAAACGAAGAATATATTATTGATTTCAATTTTCCGATACTAAATTAAGAATGATCAAAAATTGCAAAAATCAGGGAACCTTTGTTTTTAATTGGAGAAATAAGCACAACTTATTAACACCAGACTTGACACCGTAAATAAAAAAAGCCTCACAAATCATTGACTTGTAAGGCTTTAATTTTATTTTGGTGACCCAAACCGGAAAAATGTCGAACTTTTTTCTTGAAGATTATGAGGCTGTGCTGAAGTTTATGAATGCGGAGATACAGAAAAGAAATCCAAAATTGAAATAATTAATCCTCTTTTAATAGTTTTATAAAATTTACTTTTTTTTTAAATCTTAACCGACCCCGCTATATAATTTAAACCTGATGATGGCAAAAAAAAACGGAATAAATAGCGATGCGGATTTGCTCCAATTGCCGACAAAGTTGTTTTTATATCATGGTTAAAGCTATTTATATAAGGCATATGCCTAAAAGAAATGTAAGGCAAATTTCTTTTGTACAGATTCGCTACAATTTTGATGTAGATGATATTGGTATGTGATTTCTCAAGTAAATGTTAAGATTTTAGCCGCCATAACCTCTATTGTTTGTTATCAATTTACTCAACATGCTGTAAAAACATTTCCCTTTCGATCATTTATCAGGAAACCAGTCATATAATCCTAAAATAAAAATACTGATTATCAATAATAATTAGGAAAAGTATCATATATTTGGTCATAGTTTCTAGTTATAGCCCATTATATTTGTGATCTACATCAATTAATCAATTAGAACTAAAAACCAATGTACCTTTCAAGAATAGAAATATCAAATTATAAAGGAATAGAATTCTTAGAAGTTGACTTTTCACCAGACATTAATATAATTATAGGTGAAAATGGAAAAAATAAAACTGCTTTAATAGATGCAATAAGAATCCTATATAATATTGGGAAACCCAATAAAGATATTTCAATTACGGATGAGGATTTTTTTATCGACACCGAAACTGGACTTGCAAAATCCAAAATAGAAATTACTTACATCTTCAAAGACCTGTCAGATGGGCAAAAAGGCGCATTCTATGAGTTTATTGTCTTTTCGGAACATCCACAAGATACATATGCGAAGGTTGCTATTTCTTATGAAAAAAGGGAAGATAAATTTCCAATATTTAATTACACGACCGGAATTGGTGATGCTCAGAAAGCTGACTTTAACACGTTCGAATTATTTCAACATTATTATTTAGAGGCATTAAGAGACAGCACTAAAGATTTATTAAATACAAAAAGTAATATTTTGGGTAGTGTTATAAAACAAGCAGTTGTTCGTGCAAAAACACAAGAGAAGTACACAGCAATAATTGACACAGCCAACAAAGATTTATTGAAACAACCTGAAGTAAATTCGACGAAAGCTAATATCAATGAAAAACTAATCGAGATAAATAAATACTTTGTAGATGAACAAATTGGACTTCAAATTTCACCCACGAATATTACTTATATCTTGAATTCGATAAAACCCTTTTTACCATATAATAATTCAACTCTGACAAATGAAGGGTTCAATTTACGGCAAAATAGTTTGGGCTTCAATAATATGATTTACATCGCAACTGTTTTAAGTGATATTAATGAAAAAACTAAAGAAGATAATTTATCTCATTTCGCACTGCTTATTGAAGAACCAGAAGCACATCTTCATCCTCAATTGCAGCTTAATTTGTACAATTTTCTAAGAAAAACTAACAATCAAAAAAACAGTCAATTATTTATTACAAGTCATTCTCCAACATTAACTTCAAAAGTAAAGTTTGAGAATTTGATTCTTCTTGATGATTTTTCATATAGAATAGATAATTGCTTCAAAGGGAGAGTGGTCGAAGAAATTATTGAAGACACAAAGAAAAAGAAAAAACTAAATATCGCTGATTTTAGAAAGAGAGCAAGACAACTTGAAAGATATATTGATGTAACCAAGTCTCAATTATTTTTTGCAAAAGGAATATTGTTGGTTGAAGGAATATCTGAAGAGTTACTAATTCCCGCATTTTGTAATGTTAAAGATTTTTCACTTGATGATTATCAGATTGAATTAGTAAATGTAAACGGAACTTCATTTTATCCTTTCGTTCACCTTTTCAACTCTACCAAAAGTAAAAAAAGAATTCCTAAAAGAATTTCAATTATAACAGATGAAGACCAGTTTCCGGACTCAAAAAAATCAAAATACTCTTTTAGCGAACTTATCGCAAATGATTATGAGAAATTAGGCGAATTATATGAGGGAATTGAAAATGGCACAAAAAACAATCGTGTTAAGAATTTAATTTCCGTCAAAAATGGAATTGAAGAAATAAGTATTCAAACTGCAAAGAAGACGTTTGAATTCAAATTGGCGCACAGTAATGTGTTTAGAGAAAAAAGTAAGTTTAAAGAAAATCTTTTAGTCGAATTTATTGATTCATTTAACTCGAAGAAAATTGAATTAATAGAAGACTATATTGAAACATTGGAAGTAACAGATGACAAATTTGATCGAGAACAACGTTTTAAAATTGCTTTATTACTCTGGAAAACGTTGCCATCAAAATCTGATTTTGCACAGGATTTTGCTTTGTATCTTTTAGAAAACATTTCAAAAGCAAAAACTTCATTCAAAATCCCACGATACATTAAAAAGGCTATATCTCATTTAACACAAGAAGATGTTTGAAATAAATGATGAAATAGAAAAGTACTTAAGTGCTCGTGGAAAAGTTATTTTAAATGCTTGCCCTGGTAGTGGCAAAACCACTTCTGTTGCCTATAAATTGCAAGATTTAACCAAAGAAACGACGGAAATAAATAAATTTTCTGGTGTCGCATGTCTTTCATTTACCAATATTGCAAAAGATGAAATAAATGAAAAGTTTAAATTCTTTTCTGGGGTCAATATCAAATACCCCCATTTAGTTTCGACAATTGACAGTTTTATTAATCAATATATCTTATTGCCAAATTTCCATTTATTGAATCCCAATATTATAAGACCAGTGATATTGGAGAACTCAAATTTATTGGATGATTGGACTTTTTTTTTAACTAAATATAGGATTGGGATAAAACCTTTGAAATTTATGTACTCCCCATCAACTATTCAAAAAACCATTTCTGGTGGTTTTACAAGTAATGGGAAGCTTCCTACTCTCACAGGAAAAGATTTAAGTACATTTAAAAATTATTGTAGTTCTTTAAAAGACTGGCAATTCAAGAAAGGGATACTAACAAACGAAGATTCATCATACTTTGCCTTAGATATTTTGCAAAAATTTCCAGTTGTTGGTTCCTCATTAATAAAACGATTTAGTTACGTTATATTAGACGAGGCGCAGGATACTTCTGAAATTCATTTTGCAATTTTCGACAGACTTATTGAATTGGGATTAAAAAACATTGAAATTATTGGAGACCCTTGTCAAAGTCTTTATGAATGGAGAGAAGCTCGTCCAGACTTGTTTATTGATAGAATTAACGACCGTAAAAATTGGGACAATTACGAATATAGTTTTTGTAGACGTTCAGAACAAAACATAATTGATGTGTACTCTAAACTCAGAAATAATGGCAATCCCATTAAATCAACATTAGAGGTGATTACAAATAAGATAAAAGTTCTTAAATATGAGTTAGGCAAGGAAGAAAAGGCAATTGAGAAATTTGTTGAATTAACCAGTACTTTCGAAAGTAATCAAATAGTCGTTCGCGGTAGAACAATGCTGCAAAGGCTTCTTGGTTATAGTGTTAATAAGAACTATTGGAAAACCGATATCCCAACATTATTAATTTCTGCAAAACAAAATTTAGCAAAGAATGAAATAAAAATGGCGGTTAATACAGTTAGAAAAATATTTGTCTTGATTTTATGTCCTAACCTAAACTATAATGAAAAGAGAAGTTTTGAGCATGAATTAAAAGCAGATTTTGAAACTAATTCCCATATAATAAATTTCATTAATAACTTACCTTCTTTCGAATTATCATTAAAAGATTGGACTGTCAACACAGAAGCCTATATCAAAACATTTTTCGAGTTAGATAGTGACTTCAATTTGGAATTAAAGCAAAAACAAGGTGTAGAAACTTATGATAGTACTATTAGTAAATTGCATAACATCAATGAGAATGAGAGTTTAATTCCAATTTCCACAATACATCAGGTAAAAGGAAAAACTTTTGATACTTTAATGCTATTTCTAAGTAAAACCAGTTTAGGACAGAGTATTTCTTTAAACGATTATTCCAAACCTGTTGATTTCCCAAATGAAAGCAAAAGAATGATATATGTAGCATTATCAAGACCAAGGAATTTATTAATAATTGCGGTTCCTGACGAAACGGAAGATGATAAACTTATTGAGTTATTTGGAAAAGAAATAGAAATTATTGAAATGAATAACGGGCTATAACAGCAAAATACCCGCAAGTCGGGTTTCGGTGCTTCGTTGACAAGAAATTAATAAATTGAAAAGCAATGCTTCGTAGGAAGTTCATCGGGTAACTCCCGCCCTGCGTGTATTTGAACGTTACCGCCAAGTGTAAGGAGCCAGAAACGACAGACACAAATTTAGAAGTAAACTATTGTGAAAGGAAAGAATAGCGAAATATTGACAAAACAAGAAAGCCGACACTCAAGCCGACCTAATGTTTTCTATTTTTGCTCACCGCACATTTTTTTAAAGAATTGCCACCACACAAAGGCACATTTGTTTTTGGCTCAACACCTAAACCTAATGCTCGGGCAAAATCAAAAGAACCATTATCCAGCGGAAAAACTATAAATTAATCCATAATAATTATCTAAATATGAACAAAATAGGAAGAATAAATCATTTATTAAATGGATTAACATATCTTGATAATCAAAATTTAGAAGAAAAACTATTTGAGGATCTAGAGGATTTTCAAATAAAAAAAGATCAAACATTATTTGACAATATCAGTAATGAAAACGAATTATTTTTTGATTTATCAAAAGTCAGATTTGCTGAATTAAGTGCAATTACACAATTGGTACTTGTTGTTGAATCTTTCGTAATTAAAAATTTCCAAGTTTATATTTCTTTGCCAACAATAAGACTTACAGTAAAAGAAAAGGACAGTAAATCTTATGATGAATCCTTAAAAACCAATATTCTAAAAAAAAGAAAAGATACAAACAGTTTCTTAAAAACAGTTGGATTTGTTGAAGCGATTAAATGCTCACATATAAAAAATAGAAAAGAAGTTTTAATTACAGAGGAATATGATTTCGAAACAGAATTTAATATTGAAAGTTTCAATGATGCTTATAGTGTTATTTATGAATCTATCGACCCATCTTATTTTAACCATAAATACATATTCCCATTAACATGGATTAATTGTCAACTCGGGTTTGATAGTTTTTCTGAAATTGAAAATAAAATTGACAAAATACTTGAAAACCCTGAAAGAGGACTTGAATCAATTGATGTACAAGGTATTAAAAATGTTGTTCTTTCTGAACTTATAAAAAATATCAAGGAACACACTAAATCAAATTATGCCATTTTCTCAATTGGATTAATAAATTCAATAAGTTTATTTACGAAAAGAGAAGGAAAGAAACAAAATCCAATAGAGATTGACTTTATTGAATGGTTAGAAAATGAGAAAATTCCTAGCCAAGTAGAAATTTATTTCGGTGATTCTGACTGTGGACTACTTACCTCTAAGTACAAGAATGCATATAGGGAAAAAAATCCAAAAGGACTAACTGATAATCTTTCGCAATTAAAATGGGCTTTTGAAAAATGGTCAACAAGTAAATCTGAAAAAGAAATCAGAGGTACTAAAGGATTATATAGAATTCAAAGAATAGTAAACAAATATAATGGCATATTTCATATAAGAACTGAGAATATTGATGGTGGATATCGGAAAGGTGGCCTTACTAAGGAAGAATGGAGAAAAAACAAGCTTCAGTTTAGAATTCCTGGAACTTTTATCCAAATTAAAATATGTCCTTTCTCAGAAGCAAAAAAATTTAGATTTAAACTATCAGAAAGTAGTAATAAAAAACAATGGAGATCACTATTTTTTTCTCCTTCAGTTGAAGTAAATTTTATTAGTAAATTTCGATTTGAAATCGCAAAAAATGAAAATCTTCTAGTCATTTTGGATTTATTGAATACTGGGATAGATGAGACCAAAGTGATACTTGAGGATAGCCTACCCAAATTTAGTCGAGATGCGCATCCTAATGCAGTTGTCATCTACATATTGAGTAATCTGGATAATTTGACATTAGATTCTATAATAAATTCTACCAGTGAAAAGATTATCGATCAAATAGGAGATCAATTAATTCAAGAAATCTCACACCAAGATGCCGAAAATGTATTCGATCCAGTTTTGGCTATTAGTGATGGGATTACTTTTTGGTTTGGAGGAAGTCAGAAATTAATAAAGTTGCTTAATGAATCATATGAAGATGCTAACAAAGGGAAAAACATCTATCAATTAGAATCTTTCAAAGTACTAGATTCTGATTCTCAAACAAGGATGAGATTACACCTTGAAAATGATGATTCTCTTGTAATGGTTAATAATGAAGGAAATTTTCTGTTTAATTTCACTTCACTTAATGAACTTTTTGAAAGAGAATTAAAAGAAAATTATCACGTTGTGCAAGAAGCCATAGAAAAAGTTTGCACTCCAAAGTTAGAGGTAATTGACAAGTGGCTATCTATTAACGAATTACTTCAGCATAACAAATATGGGTATGCACTAACTTTATATTTAAAAGTTGTTAAATATTTTGCATCAAAACAGATTGATATTTTAGATGAGAGTTTTAACAGGAAAGAATTACATGTTTTAATTGATCAACATCAGCAAAAGGAATTAGCAATCGCTTTTAGTTCACATCTTGGAATAAAAGTGAAGAATATTATAAATATTGCTGATGATCTTAACCCTCAAATTCCTAGAAGAACAAAATTATTTTCAGAAAATGATAGAGTAATAATCCTTACTACTGTAATTTCTAGTTCTGAAACTGTCAGAAGATTAGTTAAATACGTTAGGCGCGACCTGGCTGTTCCATTGCTAATTTGCAGTTTATGTAATTTAAGAAAATACAACATTTCCAATCTTGAAACTTGGAATGATCATACAGATATAATTTCAATTTTTCAGAAAAATGAAGTCGAGATAGACAAAACATTAAGAAGCGATGAATATTATCTAAATAAAATTGAAAGTTTTAAAAACATTTCTATTTATAGAAGTCCTATGTTTTCAATAGAAAACAGAATAAGTGACCATCAAATAAAAGCCAATTTAGTATTGGAAAGCTCCTTAAAGGAACACATCATTCAAACGAAATCATTACATTATAACCATGTAGGTATTTATCGCGATAGACATTTTTCCTTTTATATAAATAAAGAAAAAATATTAAGAGAAAAAAGTATAATTTGGAATATGATTCAAACATCAATTCAACGCTGGATTGATAATGTTAGAAAATCACCCAAATACTCGAAAAATTTTACGATTTATTACCCTAATTCATTAATTTTTAATAACTCAAATAATGGATTTCTTGACTTTGTGAAAACTCTTTCGTCAAGTACTAGACAGATTGAAGAGGTAACATTAATTAATGAACCTAACGTTGTTTACTTAGATTTTGGTACGATTACTGGAAATTCAATCAATAGGTTAATATCCAAATGTCAAAATGTTGAAAATCTGTTGGTTTGTATTATTTTTAACCAATCTAGAAACGAAGAATTTGATATTTATAACAGAATAAATAACTTGAACAATCAAGATACTGGTTTAAAACCAGTAGTAACAACAAATTTTCAAATTAATTATCTATTCAAATTTTCTTTGAGTTTTTTCACCTCTGTAACTTGTCCAATTTGTGTACACATTGAAGCATTAGATAAATACAAAATAAACCAAAAATACCTAGATTATTTCACAAATGATAGAATTAAGAGGCTGAAGATGATTGAAGCTGAAGATATTGTTAAAAGCGTCTACCCTTTTGATTTTTATTATACTTCAGAAAGTTCAAATCATGAACTTTCATCCGAAGTAATAATGAAAATGTATGAATTTAAAGCATTATTTGAAAAAGCTGAAAATAATACTCAGTATAGATTAGAGTGCTATAAACAAATATGGAATATTTATTACACTTTCGAAAAAGAGAAAAGTAATTGTGATTCTTCTCTCTATTCTTTGATCTATTATTTGGCTCATGAAATTAATTGGCTCCAAAAAGAGCCACTAGTATTTAGGGACTTAAGATCTTTACTTTCTAATATTTCTCAAAAAATTGCTACTATTGATATTAGCTCATTAGTAAATTATTTTGACAAAACTAATAGAGCTACAACAACAAGTATTAAGTTAGCAATTCGTTATAAGTATGCAGCAATCTCATTATTGAGATCGTCCAATAAATTATTATTCTGCGAAAATATCTTTGCAATTATTAATTCTTGCAGCTACGAAGATCATCAAAGTGATAATTTAACTCAAAACACATTCTATCATATAGTAAGCCTATATAAAAATAGTTATAATAAAAGTTTAAAATATTTTGAATCTATTAAAATAGAAATTGGGAAAATATCTCAGTCAAAAATCCATCTGAATACTAATCAATTTATGGCTCTTAATAAAATTGAAACAATGAACAATTTTGCCATTAAAACACTCAATAATAGCTACTTGGATTCAGATTTGAAAATACTTAAAAATATACAAAGTGAATTTGATATGGTTTATAGAGCCCCCCATCCAGATCCTATTGAATATTTTACAAGGATATTTTTGCCGAGATATGATACTATTTTTAACGATTATGAAGTCTATAAAGAGAAAGCAGATAACTATCAAATTATTGAATCCAAAAGATCTTTAATTTTAATGTATTGGAAATCTACATACGAATTCATCACAAATACAATTATTTTCCATTTCCAAAAATTTTCTGATAGTTTCTTTATGTCGCAATTTTTCATGAGTAGTTTCTCGAATATTTTTTCAAAAAATCATTTAACTAAAGAAATCGATCGATTTACAGAGATTATTTATCTCATTTCAAATGACTTAAATAATTATAATTTACATAAAAAAGAATTTGAAAATTTATATTTTCAAATTAATAATTTATTTATAAAGCAAAAAGGCAAATATGGCGAAAGCATTGATTCACATGCACTTAATCTTTTATCATATTTTCCATCGAATCTTTATAATATAATATGTTCTGTTTTTACAAAAGAAGAGTTTCCGAAAATTGAAATTGCCGATAATTTAAATGTAGATGTATATTATCCACGAAACACTTTGTTGCTAAATCTCGACTTAATTAAAAGCAATATTGAAGGTAAAAAAAATCCTGGATTAACTCTTAGTGATATTGCTATAAGTATTAAATGCGTTGAGAATGGACATAAAATGAAGATTGTCGTAATAAGTTATGATGGAACTGAGAAATTTCAAGGAGAAAGAAGAAATGGATCATTAAGTTATTGGCGAAATGAATTAAAAAATTTTGGTGGTGATTTGGACTATGAACTAGAACAAAATGGAAAATTTAAAATAACAATTAAATTTCTGAATTATGAAAACTGAAGACATTAAAGAAATTAAGGTACTAATTTGCGAAGACGAACCTGAACATCTTACCGATATTAAATTATATCTTGCTGAATTTGCCAAATCTAACGAAATAAAAATTGTGTGTTTTGATGTAAATTTCACGAACTATCATAGTGAATTACATAAAGAATATGACCTTCTAATCTTAGACTTTTTTGATAAATCCAAAGAAAAGGGGGAAACTGTTTTATCACACAATGAGAGTAATAAAAGGATTAAGACACTGATTTATTCAGCTAAAATTGTTGACTACGATTCGCTTTCTAAGAAATACAGTTGTCTTGTTGGACACAAACCCAAATTACAAACTGGTGATAACCTTAAAGAATTTCTTTTAAGTTTTTTATTTCGCGAGGATCTGATTAGAAAGAATTATAATCTTCATAATAATGATGACATCTTTTTATTAGCTGATATTCGTTCTATTGGAGAAAAGTATCTCAACGAACTGATACACAAAATCTCAATAAAGGAACAAGCCTCCGACACATATATCATAAAACGAATGACTTCTGGGTTGAGTGGAGCTTTTGTTCTTAAGTTACTTCTTGGCAATACAGTTGAAGTATTAAAAATATCAAAAGAGGTAACCAAATTAAAACTTGAGCATTCAAATGCTAATAGAAAATATCAGCTATTCCCATCAAGACTAATCATCCCAATAAAAGACGAAGAATTTGAATCAAATGACAAGAAAGTATATGCAATACTAATAAAGGAAGTTAATGATGCAATAACTTTATTTGATTTTATAAAATCAAATAAAAATACAAGTCTAATTGAAAATGTTTTAAATGATTTATTCATTGGAACATATAGCTTACAAGAACACTATCTTAAGAATAAAGATTCTAAATGTAATTGGGACTTAATCTTTATTAAAATTGATAAATACAAATTTATCCTCATAGAAAGAGCATTTGAGGAATTAAAATCCTTAATGTCTTCTTCTATTAATTTCAATATAACAGAAATCAAAAATTTAGTAGTTGACAAACATTATCTTTTAATGGATATTGCTAAAACAACTGATAAATTAATCAAAGAAAGTGTCCTTTGTCATGGAGATTTTCATTCAAAAAATATACTAGTACAAGGTAGTCATCCTGTCATTATTGATACCGGCAGCATAGACTATTTACATTGGTCAAGCGATCTATGTCGATTAATAGTAGACTTGTTTATTTCTGGCTTTGACATCAATACCAAGGAGTTTTATGATATTAACCAAATAGAACCGAGCATTGAGATTGTTAAACTAATTATTAACCAAACTAATATTCCTTTAGATAACAAAAATGACAATTTTATCTTCGCCATTAATTGGCTAATGAAAAATTGTTCAAGTATTTATGCTGGCTATTATACTGTTTTTGAATATCAATTAGGGTTAATGAAGGAATTTCTTCAAATCTCTTATCGGGTTGCTACAGTTCCCCCGAATAAGCGAGCCATAGCACTTATTGCAGCATATTTGTGCATGAAGCAGGCAAATGAATCAATAAAAAACTTGCCATAAATTTTGCAAGCACATTACCAAAGCTCTCAAGCCATCGCTACAACCAAAGCTTTGACAAAGAGCTTGCTAAGCCAACGCACGATAGACAGAAACGATGTAACAAATTGATATGAAAATGATTGAAAACAAAGAACACCAGGCGGTAACAGCAAAATACCCGCAAGTCGGGTTTCAGTGCTTCGTTGACAGGAAATTAGTAATTTGAAAAGCGGTACTTAGTAGGAAGTTCATCGGGAAACGCCCGCCCTGCGTGTGGCGAGACGTTGGCAGCAATCGTAACTGCGCCTTCGAAACAGCTGAGATAGATCAGTTAATGTTAACATTTAAACTTAAAATTATGACATTTACTCTACCGAAAATTTCAAAACTTGTTTATCAAAATAATGGTAATGAAATATGGCAATATTTCGGGATTGAAAGTTCAATCAATGATGTTCAAATTTCAAGTATAAATCCATTTATAGTAGAGTCTAATGACATTAAATATGTTCTAACAAGTGATAAAACATTTCAGGATGATGCTTTCGAATATATTCTACTTACCTCAAGAAGACCGTCAAGATCAGATTTCAGTTCAGGAAGAATAAAAATAAAACGATGGCTAAAACATCCACACTTTCAAAATAAAACTCCTAAAGAAATTGTTAGCACATGGAGTGATAAATTCAAATTCGTAAAAGAAAATGAACAAGAAAATATTAAAGGGTTACGTCCACCTCAAATAGGTGCCTTATATTCTATTTTAGCCCATATTCAAAATCCTGAGGACAAAGCCATTGTTGTAATGCCAACAGGAACAGGTAAGACGGAAACAATGCTGGCCACACTAATTTCAAATTCCTGCGAAAGGCTGCTTGTTTCTGTTCCTTCAGATGCTTTAAGAACGCAGATTTCTGACAAGTTTATCACATTAGGCTTGCTGAAAGAATATCGTATCGTGGATTCAACTTGTATGAATCCAATTGTAGGAATAATTAATGCTGGGTTCAATACTATTCAGGAATTGCAAGAATTTGTTGAAAAATGCAATGTTGTAGTATCTACCATGGATTTACTCGTGGACTTTTCTGCTCCCGAACGAACGTTACTGAATAGTCTTTTCTCACAGTTTTTTGTTGACGAAGCCCATCATTCAGAAGCAAGAACTTGGAAAGAACTAATTGAGAAATTTGATAAACAAAAGGTTTTTCTTTTTACTGCAACACCTTTTAGAAATGATGGAAAGAGTTTACAAGGAAAAATAATTTTCAACTTTTCGCTAAGAAAAGCCCAAGAACAGAAGTACTACAAAAAGATCAACTACCTGCCAATTAGAGAATACAACAAAAATTTAGCAGATAAAAGAATTGCAGAAAATGCAGTTATGCAGTTGAAAACTGATATTGCATCTGGCTACAATCATTTCATCATGGCGAGATGTATGAATAAAAACAGGGCAATTGAAGTTTTTGAATACTACAAAGAATATCCAGAGCATAATCCGGTGATGGTTTATACTGGTATCGCAGGTTTAAAAAATAAGATTGAAGCAATTAAAAGAGGCGAGCATTCTATAATTATTTGTGTTAATATGCTGGGTGAAGGATTTGATTTACCAAATCTTAAAATTGCAGCAATTCATGATGAAAGGCAAAGTTTACCTATTACACTTCAGTTCATTGGCCGTTTTACAAGAACATCATACAGCGAATTGGGTAGTGCAAGCTTTATTGCAAACACTGCATATCCACCTATTAATGAGGAATTAGACCAGTTGTATGCTAGAAACTCAGATTGGAATTTGCTCCTTCCAAGATTGAGTGCTAATGCAACACAAAAAGAATTAGATATTAAATCTTTCTTAGATAAGTTCAATAATCTTTCAGAATCGATAGTGCCATTTCAGGAAATCAATCCCGCCATGAGCACAGTAATCTTTAGATGTGGTGTTACTACTTGGAATCCATCAATTTGGGAGTCGGGGTTTCCAAACATTGCTAGCTATGAACATGTATTTAGTCGCCATAGCCAAGATACGCTAATAATCATTTTGGGTAAAATTGAGAAAGTGGAATGGGGCAAATTTGAAACAGCTCAGAATTTGCAATGGGATTTAGTCGTTATTCATTGGGATTTACGACCTGGAATTAATAGGGTATTTCTAAACACCTCAATTAGAGGATTTTCTGGCGTCTCGTTGATGGATGCAATATTTAAAGAAAGAAATACTGACTTGATTACCGGTATGAATGTATTTAGAATATTCCATAATGTTAACCGGCTTTCTCTTTACAATGTAGGAACGAGAAAGAGCATAGGACAGGATATAACATTTCAAGCGTATTTTGGGAAGGGAGTTCAAGACGGCATAAAACTTTTGGAGCAAGGGACTCTTATTAAGAATAATATTTTTGGAGTTGGTTATAAAGACGGTGAGAAAGTTTCATTAGGCTGTTCAGTTAAAGGAAAAATCTGGTCTTATCAAAGGGGTAATTTAGATGAGCTAACAAAATGGTGCAAGACGATTGGTGATGTTGTAGCGAATGACGAAATTGACACAAATGTAGTCCTTCAACATACATTGGCAATTGAAAAACTACAGCAACGTCCAAATGTTATGCCTATACTAATTGACTGGAATCCTGAAATGTATGAAAATTCTGAAAGTCGCTACCAGATAATTATAAATGGTGTTTTATATGACCTTTCAAATACGGAATTAAATTTAGTTAATGCTAGTATTGACCAAAGCATTAGGTTTTCAGTTGATACGAATGATTGTTCTGTTCAATTTGAAATTGAAATAGGTATTAATCCTGTAACCAACGAAAATTATTACAAACTCATTCAACTCACAAACGAAAATTGCACAATTCAATACGGAAATACTAATGAGCCTCTTTTATTCTTTTTTCAGAATGTTACTCCCACAATTTGGTTTGCTGACGGCTCACAACTTTTCGGAAATTTATTTGTAAGACTTAAAGTTCAACCAGATGTAATTTCAATGAACAATATTATTACTGATAACTGGTCAGGTGTGAGTATTAGAAAGGAATCCCAAGACATTTCTCCATATATCCAAGATTCAATTCAGTTTTATTTCATTGAAAAAATCAGAAACGACTTCCAAGTAATATACGATGATGATGGAAAGGGTGAAATAGCGGATATCATTGGTATCAATGATTCCGAAACTGTAATTGATATTCATTTGTATCATCTCAAATATGCAAAAAATGGTGAAATAAGTAATGACATAGACAACTTTTATCAAGTTTGTGGTCAGGCAGAAAAATCGTTGAAGTGGAAACATAAAAGCGGAAGGGAGTTTTTTACTCATTTATTCAGGAGGAAGACAAAAATTCTCAATGGAAATAGTTGTAGTAGAATAATTAAAGGAACTGAGGACGACATTGAAAATTTGCTAGAGCAAGCAAAATGGACAAAAGCAATGCGTTTTCATATCTACGTTGTTCAGCCTGCACTTAGTAAAGCAAATGCTTCAGATGATATTCTTTTGCTGTTGGGAAATGTTCATCATTACCTATCGACTGTTGGAAACATAGAGCTAAAAGTTTATTCAAGTCAATAGAATTATTAATAAAATAAATAAAACCGACAAAAGGAATGCCAGCTGCCAACAGCAAAATACCCGCCGGGCAGCGGTGCTCGTTGACAGGAAATCAATAAATTGAAAAGCAATACTTCGTAGGAAGTTCATCGGTTAACTCCGGCCCTACGTGTATTTGCGAGACGTTGTATTCTAGTGTAAAAATTCCGCTATGACACAGCATACTGTGGAAAATTTGGATATCAGAAAGCGGAATTTAGCTCGTGGACAGGTTGTTGCGGAATTGGAGAAATTTATTTTGTTTTTTTTCTTTCCCCTCAGCAAAAAAGAAAAAAAGAACCCAGCCCACACGAGCCGACGCTCAAACCAAAGGCTTGCAAAAGAGCTGCAATTTTGCTTACGCACCCGTGCTAATTTGTTACTTTAGCGCTTTAATTTAAAATGGATTGGAATTAGAATATGGCAATTAAGAAATCAGAATTATACAGCTCAATTTGGGCAAGTTGCGACGAACTGAGGGGCGGAATGGATGCCAGCCAGTACAAGGATTATGTACTGGTTTTGTTGTTTATCAAATACGTTTCGGACAAATACGAGAACGACCCCGACGGAATTATTGAAATCCCTGAAGGTGGTAGTTTCAAAGATATGATTGCTTTGAAGAACAACAAAGAGATTGGCGACAAGATGAACACCATTATCGGAGAATTGGCAAAAGCCAATGACCTTGTGGGTGTTATAGATGTTGCCGACTTTAATGATGATGAAAAGCTGGGCAAAGGTCAGGAGATGATTGACCGCCTTACCAAGCTGATTGCCATTTTTGAAAAACCTGCCCTTGATTTTAGTAAAAATCGTGCTGGTGGCGATGATATTCTGGGCGATGCCTTTGAATATTTGATGAAGAATTTTGCGACCGAGAGCGGTAAAAGCAAAGGACAGTTTTATACACCTGGCGAAGTAAGCCGTGTATTAGCAAAAGTATTAGGTATTACAGAACCTAAAAATTCAACTACTTTTTATGACCCAACGTGTGGTTCGGGTTCTTTACTTTTAAAAGTGATTGACGAAGCCGATGGCAAAGGCTCTATTTACGGACAGGAAAAAGATGTGGCAACCGCTGCATTAGCCCGTATGAATATGATTTTGCACGGTATCGAAGGGCACGAAATACACAGAGGACAAAGTACACTTTCTGACCCGTTTTTTAAAGATAAAGATGGCAATATGAGAACTTTCGACTTTGTAGTTGCAAATCCGCCATTTTCTTCTAAGAACTGGGTAAATGGATTTGACCCGCAAAACGACCTATACGGGCGTTTCGAAAAAGACGAAGAAGAAAGCCAGAAAATAGGAAAAGTCATTTACAAAACTCCACCTGAAAAGAACGGCGATTTTGCTTTTTTGTTGCATATTCTTAAATCGCTAAAAAGCACAGGGAAAGGAGCTTGTATTTTACCACACGGTGTTTTGTTCCGTGGCAATGCCGAAGCTGAAATCCGCAAAAGCTTAATTCAACGTGGTTATATTAAAGGTATTATTGGATTCCCTGCAAACTTATTTTTTGGTACTGGCATTCCTGCCTGTGTTATAATATTGGACAAGGAAGGAGCTGACACACGCAAACACATCTTTTTGATTGATGCCAGCAAAGGTTTCATTAAAGATGGAAGCAAAAACCGTTTGCGTGAGCAGGACATTCATAAAATTGTTGATGTTTTCACCAAACAAACTAATGTGCCGAAATACAGCCGTTTGGTCAGTGTGGAAGAAATCAGCGACCCGAAAAACGACTACAACCTGAACATCCCCCGATATATCGACAGTCAGGAAACCGAAGATATACAAGACATTGAAGCCCATTTATTGGGTGGTATTCCAAACGCCGATATTGAGGCATTACAGGAATATTGGGATATTTATCCTTCATTGAAAGCCGAGCTTTTTAATGCAAACGGCAGAGAAAATTACAGTGATTTAAAAATTGACAAAGTCCTTGTAAAACAAACCATTTTCAGCCATCCTGAATTTACAACTTTTATACAGGAAATGGACGAAGTGTTTGAAGGCTGGAAAACCAAAAACACCGAAATATTAAAATCGCTCGCCAAAGGCTTAAAACCCAAACAAGTTGTTTTCCGCATTTCGGAAGATGTATTGGCAACATATACAGGCAAAGCCCTGATGGATAAATACGATGTGTACCAACACCTAATGGACTACTGGAACGACGTTATGCAGGATGATTGCTACTACATTGCCATTGACGGTTGGAAAGCCGAGTTAACCATAACAAAGCAAACAAAATCCATAACCGAGTGGGATTGCGACCTTGTACCAAAAACACTGGTAATTGACCGCTATTTCTTACCTGAGAAAAAAGCCATTGAAAAATTGGAAGTCGAAAAGGAAGCTATTGCCGTTCAAATAGCCGAACTGGAAGAAAACCTGCCCGATGGAGTGGAAGAAGACGACTGGATTTTGAACGAGGTAAAAAACGACAAAGGCAAAATAACCAAAACCTTGGTGGACGAAAAAATGCGGGAGTTAAAAATTGAAATACTGAAAATTCCTAATACCAAAGCAAAAAAGGAAATTACCAAGATTATTAAAGACACGTTCGACAAAGCCAAACGCACCAATGTTAATGCCGAATTCTTTGACAAACTTGCCGTATTGCAGAGCTACCTCGATTTGGTGGACAAAGACACTCAGGTAAAAGCAAAGATTAAAAAAGCCCTTGCCGACCTCGATAAAAAGGTAATTGCCCGTTACAAAACACTTACCGAGGACGAAATAAAACAACTCGTGGTTGACGATAAATGGATGACCGTATTGGAGCGTGATGTAAAAACCGAAATGGAGCGCATTAGCCAACGCCTTACTCAACGGATAAATGAACTGGCTGAACGCTATGAAACAACACTACCGAAGCAAACTACATATGTAGCTGAATTGGAAGAAAAAGTTATTACCCACCTTCAAAAAATGGGGTTTGTATGGAACTAAGACAAGGTTATAAAAATATGGAGGTAGGAGTAATTCCTGAGGATTGGGAGGTTAAGAAATTTCAAGACGTAATGGAAGGCTTTTCAAGTGGTCAAACACCATATAGAGGAAGACCTGAATTCTACAAAGGAGATATTCCTTGGATAACTAGTGGAGAATTGAACTACAATGTAATTACTGATACAATTGAAAAAATTACAATTGAAGGAGCAAGAGAAGCTAATTTAAAGATGATTCCGAAAGGTACTTTTCTATTTGCTATTACTGGTTTAGAAGCTGCTGGAACGAGAGGAAGTTGTGCTATTACTGGAATTGAAGCCACAACCAATCAGTCCTGTATGGCATTATACCCTAAAAAAGGATTACTAAACACCACATACTTATTTCATTATTACGTTCGTTATGGAGATGAACTGGCTTTTAAATATTGTCAAGGAACAAAGCAACAGAGTTATACTGGTGGAATTGCAAAGAAATTACCAATTATAGTTCCACCAACTGTAGCCGAACAAACCGTCATAGCCACCGCCCTAAGTGATGCCGATGCCCTGATAAACAACCTCGAAAAACTCATTGCCAAAAAACGCAACATCAAACAAGGGGCAATGCAAAAACTCCTGCAACCAAAAGAGGGTTGGGAAGAACAATCTATATTTCAAATTGCTGAAAATAAAAAAGAACTTTTTGATGATGGAGATTGGATTGAATCAGAGCATATAACTGATAAAGGAATTCGTTTAATCCAAACTGGAAACATTGGGATTGGTACTTTTTTAGAAAAAGAAAATAAGAAATTCATTTACGAGGAATCTTTTAGGAAGCTAGGTTGTAAACTTTTAAAAGTTGGTGATTTACTTATTTGTAGATTAGCTGAACCCGCAGGTAGAGCTTGTGTTTTCCCATATATAGGTGAAGATAAAGTAATAACATCAGTCGATGTTACTATTTATAGGCCAAGTAGAGATGTAGTTAATCGCGAGTTTTTAAATCAAATTTTCACTACCAATAACTGGTTCAATTTAATAAGTGAATTATGTGGAGGTACTACGCATAAAAGAATATCAAGAGGTGCTTTAGGTCGTATAAAAATTAAATTACCGGATATCGAAGAGCAATACGAAATAGCCACCATCCTTTCAGATATGGATGCCGAAATACAGGCATTGGAAACCAAGGTGGAGAAATACCGCAATATAAAACTGGGGATGATGCAGAATTTATTAACAGGGAAAATAAGGTTGGTAAAACCACAAAGCATAGAGCAGTTATGTGAGTTACCAATGGCAGCCGAGCCAACTGGAAACTATTCTAAAATTACTTAAGAAGCCTAACCGAAGAAGAATGGTTTCACTTTGGCGAAATATGAATGTAAAATCAACTAATGACCATGACTAAATGGATGATAACAGACTTGTTCTAAAATCGATTAATCAGTTGTTGGAATACAATTTCTTTATTCCTTCCTACCAGCGTGGATATCGGTGGAATGTATCGCAGGTTACCCAGTTGCTCGATGATATTTGGGAATTTACTCAAAGAGAAAAAAGCGGGAAAGAATTTTATTGCTTACAACCTGTAGTTGTTAAAAGTAAAGACAATGGTAGTTGGGAAGTAATTGACGGACAACAACGCTTAACCACAATCCGGATTTTCCTGAGTTACCTCGTCAAAGAGCATTTAAAAAGACCACTGAAAGAAGCGTTTAAAAAAGAAGAGTTTTCAATAGTTTATCAAACAAGGCCAACCAGTAATGATTTCCTGAAAGACCCGAAAAAGGACTACAGTTACATCGACTTCTACTACATGTGGGCTGCTTACCAAACAACAGTCAAGTGGTTCAGCAATAAAGACTACAACGATTGTAATAAATTCCTTTCAACTCTTCTGGCTAAAGAGGACAAGGAAAATCCGATAAAAGTAATTTGGTACGAAATCAATGGCGATGTTGATACCATCGATATATTTACTCGTCTGAATATTGGTAAAATACCATTGACCAACGCCGAGTTGATTAAGGCCCTGTTTTTGGGGACTGCCAACCCGAAAAATCAAAATCAAAAAGCTAACTATAAACAATTACAAATTGCTTCGGAATGGGATGCCATCGAGAATAAGTTGCAGGACGAATCATTTTGGCATTTTATTTACGACAAGGACAACACCAAACTACCACAACACAAATACGATACCCGCATTGAATACATCTTCGACCTGATGAAAAACAATAAAGGAGGTGAAGATAAGTATTTTACATTCTACAAGTTCCTGCACGAAGACTTTGAAAAGCGGTTATCACCGGTAAAATCGCCCGATATTGAAGGAATTTGGCTGGATATTAAAAAGTATTTTCTAATGTTTGAAGAATGGTACACCGACTTGGAATTGTACCATCAAATAGGCTTCATCATTGCCAATAACGGCGACCTTAAAAAGATTAAGGACAAAGCAAGCTCATCCGAAATGACCAAAACCAAGTTTAAATCTTATTTACAGGGTGAGATTGCGAAATTAGTTGATATTGACATCGAAGGGCTCGATTACGAAAAGGGAAAAGATAAAGCCTCGATAAAAAGGATATTACTTCTAACAAATATTCAGACCTTACTTGCTAATCCTCATTCAAAAAGCCGCTTTCCTTTTGATAGCTATAAAAAAGGAAACTGGGACATTGAACATGTGCGATCTCAATCTGAAGTGGAATTAAAAGGCAAAGATAGAATTGAATGGGCAAAATTGGTACTCGATTTTTATACCGGCGTTTCAGCCGAGGGAAACGAAACAGACACTTACCTGAAAGTAATCGAAAAAATCCCCAATAACACTGACAAAGAAGTTTGCGTTGAATTATTGGGGCTTTTAAATGGTGAAACAGCCGATGAAACATTTAATGGCCTTTACCAGAAAATTAGTGCTGTTTTTAAAGAAGAAAACCCGCCAAACAGCCATAATATCTCAAACCTTGTATTATTGGATGCGGGAACAAACCGCGCTTACAAGAATGCTTTCTTCCCCATCAAAAGAATGGAGATAATGAAAAAAGACAGCAACGGCAGTTTTGTTCCAATTATGACAAAAAATGTTTTCATGAAAGCATACAGTCGGAAGTTTGATAAGATTATGTATTGGGATGCCTCTGATGCTGATGACTACTTAAACGCAATAAAATCTGTTCTGGATGTCTATCTAAATAACGCTGTAGAGTAAAATGAGCAACAATATAACTACCGAATCAGGCGAACGCTTAAGTTTTTTCAAACTATTAAGCGAAAAAAACTATCGGGTCGAAATTCCAATTATTCAAAGGGATTATGCACAAGGCCGTGAATCGAATACCGACATCCGGGATTCTTTTTTAGCTGCACTAAAAGAATACCTAAAAGAGGAGAACCCAAATCGGGACCTTGATTTCATTTATGGCAGCTTGTTAAACGGTTGTGGCAATGATTCCCTCCGTTTTGTGCCTTTAGATGGCCAGCAACGATTAACGACTTTGTTTCTCTTGCATTGGTATTTGGCTGTTAAAGAAGATAAACTGGAACCTTTCAGAAAGCATTTTACTATCTCTTCAGAAGATGGAAATAGCAAGTCAAAATTCACCTATGAAACCAGGACAAGTGCGCGGGAGTTTTGTAATGCTTTAGTTTCAGCATCAGTTAGTTTCAGAAATTTTAGTCCTTCTGAAGACAAAAAAACGGAAACCCCCGTAGCAGATGCACTTACAAACCAGCAATGGTACTTCCAGTCATGGAGCAATGACCCAACGATTCAGGGAATGCTGGTTATGTTGGATGCCATTCACCTCCGGTTTAAAGCCGAAAAAAAGGAATTTTATGAACTCCTGACAAATTCAGAAAATCCGGTAATCACATTTCAGTTTCTGAAACTGGAAGAATTTGGCTTGACCGATGACCTATATATAAAAATGAATGCACGGGGTAAGCCATTGACTTCCTTTGAAAACTTTAAAGCAAAATTCGAACAACAAATTAAGCACCTGGATTACAATAAAAGAAAATACGTTTTAAATTCTGAAAACTATGAGCGGGAGCTTCCGGCTCATGAGTATTTTTCACATAAAATCGACACAACTTGGGCTAATTTATTTTGGGCTTATCTAAAGGATGAATTACAATTAGCTGAAATATCAACAAAGGAAGATAACATTGTTCCCTTTGATGACCTGGTAATGAATCTTTTTAAAACATTTGCGATAAATTATGTCGCTGGAAAGACAGACTCCGAAAGTAGTGTTCGTGATTTGATAAAGACTAAAAGTGCTGAGCTATCTTTTAACCAGTTCAAAGGCCACAAATGTTTTAATCCTCAAAGCGTACCAAGCCTGATTGACTTATTGGATATACTCGAAAATGGGGATAATAAAGCAAAACAATTCATTCCGGGTTTCTACTATTTTGATGAAAACCTACTCGAAAAGTTCCTCCATAATGACTTTAAAACCGCTGTATATTCCGAACGAATATTCATCCATGCTTATTTCCAATACCTGACTCGATGGAGCACGAATAGCTTGTTCGTTGATTTGGAAGGATTGAAAAATTGGATTCGGGTAATCCATAACCTAACCGTAAACTCAGGCCCTTACAACAACGAACGCGAGTTTACCAATTCTATTAAAGGTATCAATGCCATTTTGGAACATAGCAACAACATTCATCAATATCTTATCAACGAAAATACAATTTCAGGATTTGACCCTACTCAGTTCATGGAGGAAATTCTGAAAGCCCATTTAATTGAAAAAAGTAATTCGTGGAAAGAGCTGATTTATAAGGCAGAACAACATGGGTACTTCAATGGGCAAATCGGATTCTTATTACGACTTGGAGATATTGCAGAATATTACAATGAACATGCCAACCTCGATTGGGATGAAGCAAGTGATGAGATATTTAAAGCCCGGTTTTTAAATTACTTTGAAAAAGCAGAAAAGATTTTCAGTAGAAACGGCCTTAAAGAAAAATATGGAAAAGCTGGTAACTATATCTGGGAAAGAGCCTTATTGTCAATCGGTGACTTTTTGATTTGGGAAGGCAGAAACCAAAGCTTCTTAATAAATTCCGACCGTGACATAAGCTGGAAAAGACTTTTAAAAGGAGACAAAAACAATACGCATCCTGGCATTATTAAAGCAATGTTTGACGCATTGGATATTAATCACATTCAAGAATCACTCGAAAAACTGATTGAAAACTTTGAAGGTGAAGAATGGAGAAAAGCCTTTATTGAAACACCCGAGTTGTTCAATTATTTGGGACAGAAAAGATATGTTCGTCCAAATTCTTCACAAGGCTATGTATTATTAAAAGGTGAAAGAATGAGCGGTGCTCATGTTGAACTGTTTACATATCATTTATATTTAAGTGAAATTAATCGTAGGCATTTTTCTCCTTTTTCATATTCAAGCTATATGGAGCAAACTGGAGATGACCCATATTTTGGGCCATATATATGGATATTTGGTTGGGAAGATGCACCATATTCATTAAAAATCAAATTTGATAATTCTAAATACAAAATCTATTTCAGGGAAACACCTAAACAACAAGAATACGATTTAATCAATATTCTTGAGAATTATGGAATGCAATATACAGGCTACGATATACTCGGTTTTGAAATAGTCAAATCATCTGCCTCGGACACGGCGGAATTTGTAGAAAAATTGTGTACTGAACTGCAAAATATTACTTTATGAGCAAAGTCGGAGACAAAGAACGAATAGCCCAAAACCGTGTGGTTAAACTGTTTCAGGACGAACTGAAATACCGTTACTTGGGAAATCTTGAAAAAGAAGAAAACAACAGCAATGTAGATGAAGTATTGCTTACGGCTTTCCTTTCTAAAAAGGGATATACCAAAAACCAAATCAGTAAAGCCCTTTACGAGTTTTACAAATCGGTAAACATCAACACCCACGACGACTTATATCAGGCTAACAAAAATGTGTATTCACAGCTTCGGTATGGTATTCCTGTAAAAGAGGAGGCAGGTCAAAACAAAGAAACCGTTTACCTGATTGACTGGAAAAACCCGCTCGAAAACGACTTTGCCATTGCCGAAGAAGTAACCATAAAAGGCGTTCACCACAAACGTCCCGATATTGTTATCTATGTAAACGGAATTGCCTTAGCCGCTTTAGAACTAAAACGCAGTACGGTTTCGGTTTCCGAAGGCATACGCCAGAGCAACGATAACCAAAAGCATATTTTCATTAAACCTTTTTTCACCACTATTCAATTGGTTATGGCTGGTCAGGATGTGGAAGGTTTACGCTTTGCTGGTATCGACACGGCAGAAAAATATTATCAGAAATGGAAGGAAGTAAGCGAAGCGTTTAATCCCAACGATACCTACTTACTTGAACTTACAAAACCTTTACGCGAGCAAGCAGCAAAAGCCGAAAACCTGTTGGATAAAAACATCATTGAAGTGCTCAATAAAGAGCGTTTAATTGAAATTATCCATGATTTTGTAGTGTTCGACCGTGGGCAAAAGAAATTTTGCCGCCCCAACCAATATTTTGGTGTTAAATCTGCTCAGGAAAGCCTTCGCAACAAAGAAGGCGGTATCATCTGGCACACGCAGGGCAGCGGCAAAAGCCTCACAATGGTTTGGCTCACCAAGTGGATTAAAGAGTTTAATCCCAATGCACGGATTTTAATTGTTACCGACCGTGACGAACTCGACAAACAAATTGAAAAGGTTTACAAAGGCGTAAACGAAGATATATATCGTTGCAAACCCCGCAATGGCAAAAGCGGCGGTGCTATTCTCATTGAAAAGCTCAACGATACCGAGCCATCGCTTATATGTTCGCTCATCCATAAATTTGGCAACAAAGAAGAAGCCGATTACGACAGCTACTTAACCGAACTAAAAAACAGTTTGCCACGGGATTTTTCGCCTAAGGGTGATTTCTATGTTTTTGTCGATGAATGTCACCGTTCCCAAAGTGGCGATTTAAACAAGGCTATGCGTCAGATTTTAGGCGATAAAGCAATATTTGTTGGTTTCACAGGTACGCCACTTATGAAATCCGACAAACAAAAGAGTATCGAAATATTCGGCAAATACATTCACACCTACAAATTCGACGAAGCAGTAAAAGACGGCGTGGTACTCGATTTGCGCTATGAGGCACGGGATATTGAGCAAAAAATTACTTCGCTCGAAAAAATTGATACTTGGTTTGAGACCAAAACAAAAGGGCTAACAGATTTTGCTAAAACCGAACTGAAACAGAAATGGGGCACAATGAAAAAGGTGTTCAGTTCAGTAGGTCGTTTACAGAAAATAGTTGCCGATATTTTGCTCGATATGGAAACCCGTGAACGCTTGCAAAACGGACGAGGAAATGCAATTTTGGTTTCCGATAGTATCTACAACGCTTGTCGTTATTACCAATTGTTTCAGGAATCGGGTTTTACCCGTTGTGCCATTGTAACATCTTTTGCCCCATCGCACAGCGATATAAAAGGCGAAGGCGAAAACCATACCGAGAAAATAATGCAATACGAGATTTACCAAAAGATGCTCAATGGTAAGTCGCCCGAAGATTTTGAAGATGAAGTAAAAAAACGCTTCGTTGACGAACCCGCTCAAATGAAACTTTTGATTGTAGTTGATAAACTACTGACAGGTTTCGATGCCCCAAGTGCAACTTATTTGTACATCGACAAAAGTATGAGAGACCACGGTTTGTTTCAGGCAATTTGCCGTGTAAACCGGCTAGACGGAGACGATAAAGATTACGGTTATATTATTGATTATAAGGATTTGTTTGGAAGTCTCGAAAATGCTTACAATGACTTTACTTCTAAAGCATTCGAAGATTACGACAAAGAAGATGTGGAGGGTTTATTAGCCGACCGGTTAGAGAAAGGCAAAGAACGACTAACCGATGCTTTAGAAACAATCCGTGCCTTATGTGAGCCTGTTGTACCCCCAAAAGGCACAAAAGAATACATTGCCTATTTCTGTGGTAACACTCAAATTCCTGCTGATTTAAAAGACAGCGAACCTCTAAGGGTAGCTCTTTACAAAGCGGTTATTTCACTTATTCGTGCTTATGCCAACATTGCCGATGAAATGGAAGAAGCAGGTTACACATCCAAAGAAATTGAAAAAATAAAAGCGGAAATCAAACATTATGAAAATGTCCGTAAAGAAATACAATTGGCAAGTGGAGACTATGTTGATTTAAAACAATACGAACCCGCAATGCGGCATTTAATTGACAGCTACATTGGTGCAGAAGAAAGTAAAAAGATATCGGCTTTTGATGATTTTAGTTTGGTTGAACTGCTTGTAAAAGATGGTGAAGAAGCATTGGACAAACTGCCCGAAAGCATTAAGAAAAATAAAGAAGCAATGGCAGAAACCATTGAGAACAATCTCAGAAAAGTAATTATTGAAGACAGTCCGACGAACCCCATATATTACGAAAAAATGAGCGTTCTGCTCGATGAATTAATCAAGCTGAGAAACGAAGAAGCCGAGCGATACGAAGAATACTTGAAAAAAATTATTGAACTGGCTGTAAAAATCAAAAAACCTGAAACAAGCAGCGAATATCCAACAAGCATAAACTCACAAGCAAAGAGAGCTTTGTATGATAATTTAGAAAAAGATGAACCTTTGACGGTTGCATTAGACAGTGCCGTAAAATATGGAAAATATGACAATTGGGAAGGTAATTTTGCAAAAGAAAAACATCTTAGAAACAAAGTTGTAAAGCCAGTTTTAGAGGAACATAACAAAGTTGAAGTATTAGAGCCAATATTTGAGATTATAAAACAGCAAAGAGAATACAAATAGCTATGGAAGAAGTCAAAGTAACACATATTACTTCAAACTTATCTGTTGATGTTGTGCGCAAAGACATCAAAAACATGCACTTAGCTGTTTATCCGCCAACAGGCAGGGTTCGTATTGCTGCACCATTGAATGTAAATGATGAAGCTGTAAGACTTTTTGCTATTTCGAAAATTGCCTGGATACGAAAACACCAACGAAATTTTGTTGCACAAGACCGTCAATCACCACGGGAATACAAACAACGTGAAAGTCATTATTTTCAAGGCAAACGTTTTTTATTAAGAGTAACAGAACACGAAGCACCTGCAAAGGTTGAACTAAAAACAAAAACCTATATTGACCTATTTGTTAGACCAAACAGCACATTGGAACAGAAACAAATTGTCATCAACGATTGGTACCGTGCAGAGTTGAAAAAACTCATTCCTGATTTAATTGATAAATGGGAAAATAAGGTTGGGGTGAAAGTGTCCCATTGGCAAGTAAAACAAATGAAAACCAAATGGGGAACTTGCAATATTGAAGAAAAGCGTATTTGGATAAATCTGGAATTGGCAAAAAAACCATTGCATTGCTTAGAGTATATTATCGTTCACGAGATGCTTCATTTAATTGAACGCCATCACAATGATAGATTTATGGCTTTGATGGATAAATACATTCCGCAATGGAAATTCTATAAGGAAGAATTAAACCGTTTACCTGTAAATCATGGTGAATGGGATTATTAGAAACAAATAGCCAACCCACAGTCGTGAGCACATTTGCAAATCCACAGCCCGTCTTTCAGGACGGATTAAAATTGCCTGCGCACAAAAAAAAATTGCGCTTCGGGGACATATTACTAATGCTTAATAGAGATAAAAAAGAAGAACAAACAATTGACATACGAATAGAAACAACAACAAAACACCAGCATACAACATCAGCTATTCGCCGGCAGTAGCCGTTTTGGGTGTATATCTTTCTGTACCGGCTGGACAGGAAATTGCCCGCAATCCGTCTTGTGTGTAGCTCTATGTCATAGCGCATTATTACAACTTACATCTGGGAATTAGTAGTGATTAGGCAGAAAGTTGGAGTAAGATGAAATCATGTAATATTTTATTATGAAATTTGGTTAAAAATTACGAATTTAGTAGAAGTATAATTTTAACAAAATAGGTATATTATGGGAATTAAACCAGGTCCAAAAAGAATTGCCACTACAACAGGAAAACCAGACAAGCGTCAACGGGATAATAAGGAGACTCCTGGAAATACGCCGTCACTGAAGCCACACAAGCATAAAAAAGGGGATTAATCACTGGTTAAATAGTATATTTATATACAAGACTATATATTACTAAGTAGTTATATATGGCATTTAAGTTATAAGACACGCACCATGGAGTGCATTTCTTATAGCATTTATTATTGTCTATAACACCGCTTAAAAAAATTATAGTGAATAGGTTTTGCGTAGCGCTAAGCTTCTTTTCTTCCCTTTTATTGACCGATATGTTTCTCTCGCACTGCATGTCTTTATGCAAAACATTGAACCAAGCTATACACAAATTGGAACCCTATTTTTCCTTTATAAGTTTCTCAAGTCGTTCAATCATCTCTTTTTGTTGTTGAATCATTCGCTCATACAACTCGACCATTTTATCTATAGGATTAAACGAACATTGATAATTTAAAGCCGAAGCCATCGCATTATCTTTAAAATCTTGGAACGTGTTGTTGATGATATTTATGGCTTGCTCGTCGTCAAAATTTTGCAAAGCTTCCACTGGCACTTTCATCGCACTGGAAATCTGTTTCAGAAGTGGCAGTTCGATGGTTTCTTTCTGTTCCAGCAAAGAAACTTTCTGTTGATTCCATCCTTCGCCTAGTTCGTATGCAAGAGCATCTTGCTTGATTCCCAACATTTCGCGAAACCTTTTCACATTGCGACCTTCATGTACTTTACTTTCCATAATTCCGGATTATTTTTGATGCAATTCAAAGATAAAACAATTTTGGTTAAAAAAGTAAAAGACAAAAGTTAACAAAAGACATTCGGTAAAATACCCAGAATAAGGAATATTTTTAAGTCAATAGATTGCTTGTGCCAGTAAGGAATTAGGCAAAATCAGGTTTTTGTAACACTGTAAATTACATGCCTGCTGATGATGTTTTACACTCCTGCATAATTGAATACATTATCCTAAGGTTGGAAATTTGTGTTGTACCCCTAAATACAGCACATGAAAACAAAGATAAAACCTGATTTCTCGGTTCGGGGAAATGACCAGTTAACCGGAAAACTCAAACAACTAATCCACGAATTCCAACTTTCCTATATCTTTTATCATCCGGCAAATGCAAAAGTGGCTGCCCATATCGTAATTATTGCGGAAGAATCGAGTGATATTGAACACATCCAATCACGAAAATGGATTCGCAACAACAAAGACGAGAACCCGATCTTGTTTCACATCATCGGTCAGGCGAAAATGAGTTTTGAACGCCGGGCTGGTAACCCCTTCTTTGCCTGGTATTGTCAAAAGTCAGCCGTCATCTATCAGAATCCAACGGCAAAAGAATGTCATGATACAGACTGGCTATCTTTTAAAAAGAGATTCATAAGATATTCTGTAGCCTACTCTCATGATCGTGATACCCTGTTAACCACAGTTAATCGATTTCAGGAGTTGGGTTCCCTCACCGGGTTATTTGTTTCTTACCTGAAAGTCTTTGAATACACAATCCAACATCTGGAAATGCTTTTTACAGGAAGCTGTTTTGAATCGGAAAACTTAAACCAGCGAATTAAACAACTGACGTGTTATATCCAGCGTATGGAGGGAATATTTGTTCAAAAGAATGGAAATAAATATTACCTGATTTCGGAACTGGAGAAAGCGAAAGAAGTAGCAGAGGATGGTGATGAAATACGGCTCAATGATAAGCTCATTGAAAGTTTTTCCCTGACAGAAACAAAACTCCACAAGATGGTTCTTTCCCGCCTTTCCGAGTTCAAGTCGCTGATAAAGTCCGGCTTTCCCAAACTGCCAATCATTGATCATGAAGAATCGACATCAAGAGATGATCAGGTGACAGAGATAGCCGCACAGATAGTAAAAATACAAACGGTTGAAGAAATCTATTTGTTCCATCAAATCCAAAACAGTCAGCATACCACCTGTTTTCTTTTGCTGATTGGAGAAGGTCTTGGAACAGAAATCCTGAACCGGATTCAACAGTCTGTGAATTCCAGATTTGAAGGAAAATATTCAGTTGTTTTAATAGGCCACAGCCGAAGCTGGATACAAACCAATTTGTTTTACCAACAATCATTCTTCACTAAAATAATGAAACCGGAGAACCTTAGGTTTCAATCCCATTCCAACCATCCTTCCATCCATTGGGAACACAATCATACCCATGAATATCCCGACCTTGAATATTTAACCCGTTCGGCAATAAATCTCTCAGCACAGTATTCCGTACTACGGAACCATTCGGAGAAAGATAATACAGAAGGCACTATCGATTTGTTTAGCAAATCTATCTTAAGAATATTCCGGACACTGGTTTACTCAAAGCTAAGTTACCTGCCTAATTATTTACCAGCCTTTAACCTTTGGAAGCTGTGTATATATGCAGAACCCAGACTTGAAAAGTTGGAATACCTATTTGAAAAACTAAGCGGGGAGGATTTTTTCAAAGAAGTCGCTTACCACTCCCGATTTCATCATAATCTTTCACGACTGACCGAAAAGAAGCTGCAAATAATGGATGAAACTTTAGACGCGTTGTTGCACGAGTTAAAAACGATAGGCGACGAAATAAAGGAAACGAATGATGAAGTCACTTGAAATTGACCTAAAAAAATGAATTTTGGATATTTCTGTTGATAGGATTTAACCGTTTTTATGGCTTTACACATTCATCAAATGCTTGTCAAAAATCACCGACTTCGGAGGGTGATTTTCCCCAACGGGGCAAGTTGTTTTCAGGTACTGAAAACGTTTTGAGGACCTCAAAACACAACTTGCCGTGTGCCTGTGCACACTGTTTTTAGCATTGGTAAATTTTAATGCTAATTCCATGATTCAAGGTCGGTGTTTCGTTCCAATTTTTACTGAAGTTAAAGTGGTGGATAGAGAATTAATTACTTAAAAATCTGACTGATGAAATGAATCAAGGAACCATGCAAGGAATATTCGGGGATATAATTATAGCGTTATTTCATCTTTTAAATGAAAGACTGAGGGACTAAGCATTGAAATGATTATTGATTTAACAGTTTTAGATCGGCAATAATTTATGACAGCAATAATTAAAGCTTGGTTTGATTTAGCGTTTAAATGTGTAAACGTTCAAACGCTTAAATGTTTAAACACCTATTCATTTGAAACAACAAAGAGTTGTTGGTCAGAAGTTTTACACAACAGAACGGCTTACTAAGGACACGATGGAACGAATAAAATGGCAACTGGATTAATCTGACAAACTCCTGAATCATTAAAGGAAATCCTTCTCTTAACTTATGCGGATTCCGGAGGCGAGTGAGTTTTGTTTTTCGTTACGGTCATTTTCAAAATAGTTATTGTCATTTTTCTTTTTCATAGCATTGTCATTTAATGTTATGCGTCTTTCCATCGGCTCGGTCGTTGTTGTTTTGGTGGCTTTAAAAGGTAGTGTTTTGGGTATGCAGGTTTTTTGTAGAAAATACTATCCGACGAAGGAGGATGGAGATTTTCTGCAAAACCGGAGGCTTGAATTTGCATACCCTCAAAACACGGATTTACCTTTGCCATCAGAACGGCAACACCGGGCGGAAAGACCAGATTTAAATAGTACGACGGAGAAAGAAAGACTTTTATATATGTGATTTGAGGAATTAAAAGCGCCTTTCCCTCAAAGGCCGTTAAACGTTCTCCCAAATCTTTATGGCGTGCGGGCAAAAGCAAGTGTAAAGGCAGAATGAAAAGTAGTGAGGTCTGCCCCAAGGCAGGGCGAGCGAAGTGAAATGAAGCATATACTCTTGTGTGCGGTGCTGAAGGTTACTGAATTATAGAAATGTTCCGAAAGGATTCGGAGAAATGTATGGAATGAAGTTACCGGAAGCACAGGAACTTTATTTGAAAATTTTGATGGCGCGGGCAAAGGCAAGTGTAACGATTGAATGAGCGGGTCAACCCGGGTTAGGGTGATTTAGCGAAATAAAGGAGTTACTCTTGCGCGGGATACCGGAAGCTCCTGAATGCAGGGAGTGAGGAACGAAAGACCGGAATGAAGGGGCTGGAGGTATGGCAACATTGAATTTATTTCTTTGAAAGCGAAACACAATACTTATTCTTTGAATGTCGAAAATAATAATGAGGACAAATACAGACATTTTAGGTCAGTTTATCCACTATTTTTCAATATATCAATGCATTCCATAGGTTTGTTGGAGCTGAAATAACAGAATCAGGATTTCTGGGTTCAGCTTCACAATACTATGGAGGAAAAGCAAAACAGAAATATAGAGGAAGCAACGGAACGAGTAAAAAGCAGATTGCCTTTGGAAAAACTACGACTTGTCCCCAAATACAAGGATTTGTCTGACGAAGATTACCAGCTGCTAATTAAAAATGCGGAAACCTTTGCCCTTCTGATTTTAAAAGCCCTCTTTTTGAAAAAATAATATACCAGTTGGTTTGAAATTTGAGGTGCATTTTTATCCCTGTGATCCCTGATTTTTAACACAACAATTTATCTCCATGAATGATTTAAGCCTCTTTAAGCAATTTGCCCCTCAAGCTCCGAAACAATTTAAGGAGGGGAATAATGCTGTTATTTATACCCGGGTATCATCAGCCGATCAGGAAGACAATACCAGCCTTGCTTCCCAGAAGAAGCATTGTGAGATATATGCGGATAGGAAAGGGCTGAATGTGGTTGGGTATTTTGGCGGTACTTATGAATCAGCCAAAACCGACGACCGTAAAGAGTTCAACCGGATGCTGACCTTTGTCAAGCGCACAAAGAATATCAACTATATAATCGTTTACTCTTATGAACGTTTCTCCCGTTCTGGTATTAACGGTGCTTCAATTGCTGATGACTTATTGAAAAAATATGGGGTTATTACTTTGGCAACCACACAGGAACTTGACCCGAGAACTCCTTCAGGTTCATTTCAGCAAAAGATATTGTTCCTTTTCGGGCAAATGGACAATGAGTTAAGACGGGATAAAGTGGTTACCGGTATGCGTGAGTTAGTATCTAAAGGCTATTGGGTATGGGCTGTTCCACGAGGTTATAAGGACTTAAATAAAGGGAAAGCAACGGAGCGCAAACTGGTTGTTAATGACGAAGGTAAAATTCTCAAAAAAGTGTTTGAATGGAAGGCGTATGATCAACTGCCCAATGTTGAGATTTCCCGGCGACTGAAAAGATTAGGAGTTAACCTAAATGAAAAGCGGTTGAATGTGTTGTTCCTAAACCCATTTTATTGCGGCCTTATTGTCAGCAAGATGATTCCGGGACAAATTATAGAAGGGCGGCATGAGCCATTAATTTCAAGGGAATTGTTCCTGGCAGTTCATAACATCCGGCAGGAAAAGAGGAATCACGGTTTTGTCCATGACAAGGATAATGAAAACCTGCCCTTGAAAGTATTCACTAAATGCGATAAGTGTGGCCAGACTATGACTGGTTACTTGGTAAAAAAGAAGGGAATATATTACTACAAATGCAGGACCAAGGGATGCAAAGTAAACCGAAGTGCCAAAGCGATGCATGAGTTGTTTCGGAATGTGTTAAAAGCTTTTCAAATCGGGAAGGAAGAGATTGATATTATTAAGCTGCAATTGGAAGAACAGATGACAGTGTTTTTCAAATCGCAAATGGAGAATGCCAAATCTTTAAAAAACCAACTGGCAGAAACAAGAAAAAAATTGAATGCCATAGAAGAAAGGTTTGTAATTGGCGAAATAGACCGAAGCCTTTATGAAAAGTTCAGGCCAAAATATGAAAAGGAGTGTTTTGAAATTGAGCAGGAACTTGACAGAGCAGGTGGTTACAGTTCGAACCTCAAAAAAGTGATTGATTTTGCTGTAAAAATATGCCAGAGTCCCTTTATTTTATGGGATTCCAGTGATTTGAACAGTAAAAGGGCATTTCAGAATTTGCTGTTTCCTGAAGGAATCTACTATAACCACGAATTAGACCTAGTTCGAACCTCAAGGATTAATACTTTTTTTTCACCAATCCCTGAATTAGCAAGGGTTCTGAAGGGACAAAAAAAAGGGGATTCTATCAAACTTGATAAAATCCCCGCTTTGGTGATCCCACTGGGACTCGAACCCGGATCGTCAGAACCGGAATCTGATATTCTATCCATTGAACTATGGGACCGGTTTCCAATTTTTAGAGGCACAAAAATAATAAAACTTCGTTTGTATGACTGCTTTTTGTTTAAAAACATAGTTGCAGTTCCAAAAAATTATCAACATCGTGCCGGTTGTATTTTTCCCGGTGTAGCATTATGCAGTCGATTGTTAATAATTATCTTTCGAAAGTTAGAAAGGCAGTTTCAAAAAATACATATTTTTGAACCACTAATAATTAGTCATGATAACAGAAAATATTCTGACAGAAGCAAGAAGTTATTTCAATTCGTATTATCTGAAACACAAGTCGGATGATATGAATGTTCAGAGAAGTATTGATTTGAAAAAGAATCATACGTTGCGGGTCGTTGAAAATACCGGAAAGCTTGCCGGAGCATTGTCGTTAAATGATGAGCAGAAAGTGATTGCCGAGGTGATCGCCCTTTATCACGATGCAGGACGCTTTCTTCAGTTCACTAAATACGGGACATTCAACGATGAACAGTCGGAAGACCATGCCTTGCTTTCGGTCGCTGCGGTTACCGAGGCTCCGTTTTTTGCCGGGTTGGATGAGATATCGCAACAAATCATTAAAATGGCCATTCAAAACCATTCAAAAATACAGTTGCCAAATCTGGAGGATGAACAAATGCAACTGTTCTGTCAGTTGATTCGTGATGCCGATAAATTGGATTTATGGGCCATGATTATCAACCAATTTCGCGATAGAAGCAATGACGACATGAAAGTGATCATGTACAACCTGCCTGACCTGAACCCCGTTTCCGAAAAAGTTGTTAAGGCTATTCAAATTGGAAAGCTTGTTAAAAAGGAAGATATGAAAACCATGAACGATTTCAGGCTGATGGTAATGTCGTGGGTATTCGACCTTAATTTCAGAGCTTCTTTTAATATTCTGAACCAGCACAGGTACATCGAAAAAGTATACGATACCTTGCCCAAACAGGATGGGATTATTAATGCATACCGGACCATCAAACTTTTTATTGAAAACAAATTTGTTGAATAGTTTTCAGCAAGGTTAAAAATCAGGAGACGATGAGTAACCGCCTGGTATGTATGTGTAATTTTGTTACGGAAGATGAAATCATTTCCGTATTGAAAAAAGGAGCTGTTTCAACCGAAGAAATACAGGAATACACGCGGGCGGGCACTTCATGCGGCAAATGTTTGCCGGTCATCGATCAGCTCGTGAGTGATTACCTGAACCAACAACCTGCTGACCCGCAAACCAAACTTGATCTCAGGTAAAAAACAAATACCAGATCAAAAATCCCAAATTCCAAAATTGAGAATCAAATATCGTGTTTGGATTTAAAAGGCGGAAAATATAATCAGATATAATCTTTTCATTTTAGACAGATCATGGATCTTTTTATTTCGGATATTCAATGCGCAGGTGATAAATGTTCTTCAATTTTTCGAATACAGTTTCCTTGAAAATAGTGATATCCCTGAAAGTCAGTTCCGCATTTCTCAACTGTCCATCCTGTATTTTCTTATTTACCATAGTTTCAATCAGGTCCCGTAAATTTTCATAGGTTTTGTCTTTTAACGAGCGGGCGGCAGCTTCAATCCCGTCGGTGAGCATAACTACTGCACATTCTTTGCTGGTGGGCACTGGTCCCGGATAGCTGAATTCATCGGTATTTACTTCCTGCCCGGGGTTTTCGTTTTGCCAGGTTTTGTAGAAATAGGTGGCCTGAGTAGTTCCGTGATGGGTTGAAATAAAATCGATCAGAACTTCGGGAAGGCCATATTTGCGGGCCAGCCGTACTCCATTGGTCACATGATCGATAATAACTTCGGCACTCCGTTTGGGGTCGATACGGTCGTGTGGGTTCATCCCGGCAGCCTGGTTTTCAATGAAGAAAGCTGGTCGCTTGATTTTACCGATATCATGATACAATGCTCCGGCCCTGACCAAAAACGGGTTACCTCCAATGCGGTGGATTACTTCTTCAGCCAGATTGGCGATCTGCATTGAGTGCTGGAAAGTACCGGGCGCTTCTTCTGCCAGTTTCCGAAGCAATGGCTGTTGGTTCGTGTTCGAAAGCTCCATCAGGGTAAGGTCGGAAACAAAGCCAAATATTTTTTCGAAAACCCATGTAAGCGGGTAGGCAAGGAATATGAGAACAGCATTGTATCCAAACCATTGCAGGTCTGCCCACTTTACTGAAGCCAGATTGCCTTCCTGCATCAACGAAATGGCAATGTAAATAATTGAATACGTAACTGCAACCCAGAAAGCCGTGATGACAAGATGTGCCCGGTTCTGTAATTTGTTAAGGCTGAATACCGCTACAACTCCTGCAATGATCTGTAAAATAATATATTCGTAGTTGTTGGGTGCAAAAAATCCGATCAGTAAGGTGGTGACCAACAAGGCAAAGGTGGCCGTTCGCGAATCGAAAAATATGCGTACCAGAATGGGCAGAATAGCAAGCGGGACCATGTAAATATTGGCTATTTGCATTTTTACTACCAGCCCTGAAAGAAATACCATAAGGACAATCATCAGAAAGATAAAACTGAACTGGCGCTTGTGATAGAATATTTCAGTACGGTAATACAAAAGGTACAGGAACAGGATCAGCAGGCACCCAATGATAAGGATTATTTTTCCGCCGATAACCAAATAATAATCCAGGTTTTCGCCACGCTTGGTTTCATAAGCTTTTTTCAGCGATTCGAGGATGACCAATTCTTCCTGTCCCACCAAATCGCCTTCGAAAATGATGCGTTCCCCTGCTTGTACAGCCCCCATGGTCAGCGACATCGATTCGAGCAATTCGTCTTTTTCTCTATTGTTTAGTTCAATATCATAAATCAGGTTTTCTTCCAAATAATTATCAATGTTTACCATTGACATAAAATCGTCGTAAAGTGGGCCGGCCCACTTGCGGATGCTGTCGTTAAATGCCTGGTATGCAGATTTTAGCGAGTGAATTTTTTCAATTGGTTGCCGCGTAGCCTGATTGCCTTTCACTATCATCAATTCGGTTGCCTTGGAAAGTTCAGTGTACGTGTCGGGCGATTTCGATAAAATTCCATCGCTGTAAAGCTGGTTCAGAAGCCCCGGAATTTTATTCAGTTTTGCCGGAATACGTTTGTTCTTCTCCAAATTAAAAAAAGATGTAAATGCCTTTTCGAATTCCCTCATTTGGGTGAGCTGGGTGGTTGTGTCCAACTTGAAATAAGGAATGTACTTCTTTATTACGGAATCTTTTTCGGCAACAATAGTTGCGTCCGATTTCAGGATTGCAAAATTGAACGGGGCGATCAGGGTCGAATGACGCCAGGGTGAACCTTTCTGAAATTCGTATTTAAAGCGGGTTTCGCCGGGAAATATCAGGAACAAAAGAAAAATGGTAATGATGAATACGAAACCAAGGAAAAAGTAGTGGTAATATTGAGCTAATCGGGTTAATAACTTTTTCATAAATACTTTTTATTGAATATTTACCGACGATTAAAAATAATGTTTAAGTTTTATCTTTGATACTCAAAAATAAAGAATTTATCCATGCAGTACGGCATTTCCGGTTTAAGTATTATCCCCGTCAGAAAAGAACCTTCCGAAAAAAGTGAAATGGTTACCCAGATATTGTTCGGAGAACATTTTGAAGTTTTTGAGCAAATGCTTGGCTGGTGCCGGGTGAAACTGGCATACGACGGATACGAAGGATGGGTTGATTTAAAAATGATCACGCCAATTCAGGATCGTATCTTTCAGAAGATTGAACGGATGCCGGTTGCTGTGAGTACCGACATTTTTAATTTGATCCCGGTAAACCCGGAACAAAATGTAATGATTGTTGCCGGCAGCAGTTTGCCATGCTGGAGACCCTATAAAAAGGAGTTTTCGCTGGTGAAGGATAAATATAAAATGGATGGTAATTTTACGTATCATTCGCCAAAGAATTCGCGTAAACTGATCATCGATCAGGCATTGAAATACTTTAATGCGCCCTATTTGTGGGGGGGACGTTCCCCTTTTGGGGTCGATTGTTCCGGTTTTGTGCAGGTAATTTACAAAATGGTTGGAGTGAAACTGCCCCGGGAGGCCAGTTTGCAGGTTCATGTGGGTACTGTTTTCAGTTTTGTGGAGGAAGCATTGCCCGGCGATCTTGCTTTTTTCGACGATGACGAAGGAAACATTGTGCATGTCGGGATTATTTGGGCAAAGAATAAAATTATTCATGCTTCAGGAAAGGTACGTATTGACAATGTTGACCAGTTCGGCATTTTTAATGTCGATACCCGGCAGTACTCACATAAAATGCGGGTAATGAAGCGGGTGCTGTAATAAGTTTATTCCCGAAGATTATTGGTTGATAAATCAGGGTACCACTCTGATTGCTTATTTTCTGTATTGAAAATGTTTCCGATCGTATATTTTTTAGCTTCTTTTTTTGTCAGAATCTTTGCCCATGAAACCCGTTTGGCGGTATTTGCTCCAGGACCAGTGTTGCCGTATTCCGCATAATAAGCTGTTTTGTCCCTTCCTGTTCCCGACCAGTTCGACCAGCCTTCAGATAAAATATGATTACCCATTTCGCAGTTCAGAAAAACAACCCGCGCAAAATCGCGCCACGGACGACCGAGAAAAACTTTATCGATATTCGGATCAGCAGTGAGTTTGCAGTTCATGAAAACATATCCGAACGATTTGTCTTTTGGTGTGCTGGCAGCAGTTATATAGGAATTTGATTTGCTGTAAAGCGTGCAATTCTCGAAAAGTGCAGTTGATTCGCCGAAAATAAAATCGGTGGTACCGGAAATGAAACAATTTCGAAAATATTGCCGATTGCCCTCGCCTGCGGCATACAAAGTATCTTGGTGGCCAATAATCCGGCAATTCAGGAACTGACAGCGATCGCCTTCCACATGCAACGCAACGGCCTGTCCAACCGGACCCGCCGAATTTTCAATGGTCAGGTTTTCAGCAATAAAATCGTTGGCTTCCACTTTCAACGTGTAAGTATGGAATGTGCTGTTTCGTCCCCGGTTTATTTTGTCAAAATAATCGTCAAAAGTGATAATTGTTTCTTCCATACTTTCACCATGCAATTTTAAACGGGTATTCCACGAGTATACGCGTACTTTTTCCTTGTAAATGCCATTCCGGATATGAATAGTAACTGGCTGGTCTGGGAATGCTTTGGTTGCATCAATGGCTTCCTGTATTGTTCTAAAATCGCCGCTTCCGTCTTGTGCAACCGTAAATTTATCTGGCGATTGAGCAACTAACTTTGTCAGCAAAAAGATGGAGAAAACACCTGTCAAAATAATGGTTTTGAAAAGATTCATGCTTCAGATATTATTTGGCGTTGCTGAAAATTTTGTCAAGAAAAGCAACCATATAGCCCACCGTAGGCTCGAACCAGGGATGGAAAAGCCAAAACGGATGCGGAGTATCGGCGATGGTGTGAACTTCAGTATAAATATGGTGTGAATTCAATATGCTGATCACACTGTCGCGTCCGGCGTGAAACCGTGGAAGGGAGCTGTTTATAAATAGAATGGGTGGCGAGTTTTTGTCGGCGTATTGAATAGGAGAGGCCTCGATCCATTTTTCCGGCGCTCCCCTGAATGTTGCTCCGAACCAGGATGCACCTGCCGATGGTTTGGCCGGGTCAATATCTTTTCCGCTTTCTGCGGGGTCGGTAAAATCGAGAATGCCGTCCATGTCGATCACTGCCTGTACTTTTGCTGAAACGTGGTTGTAACCTTCGTTTCCTTCGAATCTTTCTACTTCGCCGGTCATTCCGATCAAAGCCGCCAACTGACCACCTGCAGAACTACCGGAAATGGCGATACGATCGGGATCGATATTGAATTTTTTTGCATTGGCACGCAGATAGCGGATAGCTGCTTTTATATCGAAAATAGCTGCCGGGTAGAGTGCTTCAGGCGACAAACGATATTCAACCGCTGCCGTAACATATCCTTTGGCTGCGATTTGCTGAGCCATCGGAATTTGCATTGTGCGGTTGCCCGAACGCCAGCCCCCGCCGTGAATTAGCAGCAGCGCAGGGTACCTGCCTTTCGTTTTAGGTTGAAAAAGATCAAGGTGCAGATCGCGTTTTCCGTAAGTGGTATTTGGCAGGCTTGCATAAACAATGTTGTATTTTGCTTTCACGTTTTTAGGTAAATAAGGCTTGACGATGCGTGTCTGCGGATAGTCTTTCTTTATTTTTACCCAAGCCAGATACGACGTAAATGTTGTATCGCGCGGAATCGCTTGTCGTTCGTTGCCTTGCGCCGAAAGTTCCGTACTGTTTAGCCATATAATTGCCAGTATTACAGTAATTTGTTTCATCTATTTTGCAACTTTTCAATCTTTATATATTCGTATCTTCGGTTAAATACATTTTTTTATTTTAATCTATTTCCGTTTGGCGCCCATTTTTGCTGCCATTCGGAATATTTATCCAAAACTTCCTGCGGTGAATAAATATACCATCCATAGCCACTCCGGCGTTCGCGGCTCACCTCGGCCAATGAATAAAGAAACTCGCGGGTTCGGTCGCAAAACAGAGGACGGTTGGTTTTTAATTCGTAATAGCGGGTCCATATTGGCGGCGCCAGTGGATCGAAAACTACAACCTTGTCGTAATGCGTGGTTTGCCATCTCGATTTTTCAATAGGCGCTTGAATTGTTTTTACCCTTGTGTATAAAATTTTTGAATCGGAAAACCATTTTACCGCACTTTGTATAGATTGGATTATTTCAGGAGATGGATTTTCGAGCTGCATGAGCAATAAAACAACCGGGGCACTTTCGCCGTTGCAAATGGCAGGCGGCTCGAATGCCCTTGCCCATGCCGGTTTCAATGTGATCTCATCGTGTTGCTGACACCAGGCTGTGAGCCTGCCATTATCAACAATCTGCATTTGCAGGATACATTCCAGTCCTTTCTGAAAAGACAGCTCTGCCTTTTTCCGTATTTCATCAGGAATGAAAGAAAAATACGAATGCTGGTCGATAATTTTTTTCAGCATGTTCATGATGCCGATATATGCACCGTCGTTAAAAGTGATGAGGCGGCTGTAGTTATTTTCCAGTGGAAAATACTGGGGCCAGCCACCATTGGGATACTGGGCTGACAGAACAAACTCAATTCCTTTCAAGCAGGCATCTTTGTATTTTTCTTCCCGCGTAATGCTATAAACCCGGGCCAGATATTCAATTTGCGTATAAGTTGTTGAATTATCAAACGTTGTGTGACGCTGATTTTTTGCATTTGCCACACTGTCAATCTGTTCACTTGTTAAAATGGCCTGCATGTCGTAATTTTTCGGCCAACCGCCATTGTTGCGCTGGAAAAGTAATATGTTATCGGCGATTTTTGTGATTTCCGTTTCACTGTACTGCGGGCGTTCGGGCAGCGGATTAATAATATTCCCGTCATCATGAATACCGTACCAGTGACGAGAGCTATCGGAAAAAGGGGCCATGCTAATGGTCACGGAGTCGATACACTGAACTTTTTCCTGTGCAACTGAAATTCCACCAATGAACATCGAAATGATGATCATTCTGAATTGATTCATGCGAATTGAATTTATTGTCATGTAAATAAATGTTGTGTTATGGCGCCTTTCAGATAAATTTCAGTTTCAGTTGGATATAATGTTATCCCCGTTTACTGATTTCCATCAGCTCTTCCCGTTTTTCAATTACAATATCTTTATCGTTTAGCTGAATCAATCCGTCTTTTTCAAAGCTCTTCAGTAATTTTACCGCACTTTCAGTTGAAATACCTGCAAATTCGGCAATGTCTTTGCGCGAAAGGAGTTGAAAAATTTCCGGATTTTCTGTTTTTAATCCGTCGATGTAAAGCAGGGTGTCAGCTATACGTCCATTCATCTGTTTATATAATATTTTTCGGAGCGAATCGAATAAATTGATGTTTTGCCCGCAGTATCGCTTAATAATATCAAAACTAAAAATGCCATTTTGCTTTACTACTTTTGCCATGGCCTCCTTTTCAATCAGAAATACCTGGCAGTCGGTTATCGCGACAGATGAGTAATTAAATACATTTTTGGAAAAAACAGATGAAAGACCTACAAAATCTCCGGGTTTTACGATCCTGAGATTAAAACTTTTATTTACCTCACCTTCAATATACTGTTTTGCTAATCCATTGATAATAAATAAAATATACGAAGCAAACGTACCTTGTTTGGTCAGATTGTCGCCTTTGCGGAACAGAATCTGAGTTTTACTTTCCCTAATCAGTTCAATTTCGTCATGCGAAAGCATTTGGAAACATGGAGCCTGAATGTCACAAATAAAATCATTGTCTGTTTCATGAATAGTTTTCATACACTCTCGATAATAATTCAGACTGCTAAGGTAAAACTAAATCAATAAAAAAGTTGTCGTAATTCAAGACCGAAGTTGTTGAGCGAAGCATGATAAATCATTATTCCCGACATTTTAAGGCTTAATTTTGCCATACAAACTTTAAAAATAAAAAGTCATGTTGTATACTAATTTAAAACACATTGAAAGTGCTGCTGATCATGCCCGGGTAATTAATGAGAATGAAAATGTAATGGTTATCTGTGGGCGTATGGGGCCAATGTGTATCCCGGTTTACGGAATTGCCGAAGAGTTGGAAGAAGAATACAAGCACGTGAATTTTTTTGATATGGAATTCGACAACCCCGAGTCGTATGTTATTCGTAATCTCCCGGAAGTACGTGGTTTTATGGGAATTCCATTTACCATTTATTACAAAAACGGGAAAGTGGTAAAGGCGACTTCGAGCATTCAATCAAAAGCTCAGGTAACTGCCATTTTAGACCAGGAATTTGCAGTAACTGAAAATGCTTAGTGTGATGATGGACACAAACAATCATTACGATGCGATTGTGATAGGTGGAGGGCCTGCCGGATTGACGGCAGGTATTTACCTGTCGCGCGCAAGGCTGAGAACACTCATTGTTAACGAAGGTACTATTGGCGGACAAATGGTGTTGACTCACGAGATAGCTAATTATCCGGGAGTAGAGAACATTTCAGGTTACCAACTTTCCAATATTATGAAAAAACAGGCAAAAACCTTTGGGTGCAATATAAAATCAAATATTTCCATTCTTAATATTGAACTGGAAGGCGAAGTAAAAAGCCTGTTGCTTTCGGATAGGAATACATATACTTCAAACAGCATTATTCTCACTCCTGGCGGGAGATCACGCACATTAGGGGTGCCAGGTGAAGACAAATTCAAAGGCAAAGGGATTTCTTACTGTGCTACTTGTGACGGGGATTTTTTTACAGATAAAGAAATTGTCGTGGTTGGAGGTGGAAATTCGGCACTTGAAGAAGCTGTTTCGCTTACCAAATATGCCGGTAAAGTAACCATTGTGCATCAGTTCGACCATTTTCAGGCTTTTGAATATGCTGTGGCAGAAGCACAAAACCATCCTAAAATAGGTTTTGTAATGGAATCTGCAATTACTGCATTTTACGGTGATGAAAATCTTGAACGTGTAGATATTAAAAACCTGAATACAGGCGAAATTGCCCCTTTCAAAACCGATGGTGTATTTGTTTTTATTGGATATATTCCCAATACAGAATTTCTTAATGGGAAAGTCGATCTGAATCAATGGGGGGAAATAGTGGTGAAATCTGATATGTCAACCAGTATTTCGGGGGTTTATGCGGCTGGCGATAGCATTGCGAAACGTTTCCGGCAGATAACTACCGCAGTGGGAGACGGTACCATTGCTGCGTTGGCAGCTTCAAACTATATTCACGAAATAAAAACAAAAAGGAAAAAACTAATACCTGCATAATATGCAAACTATATTCATTGTACTTGGTGTTCTGATCGTTGCATTTATTGTTCTTCGATTCATTGCAATGGCAAAAATCAAAAATGCACCTTTGGTTGCCGATCACCATAAAATACTGACGCTTACCGACAAAAATTTTCAGCAAATAACAAAAAACAAAATCGTTCTGGTCGATTTCTGGGCAAACTGGTGCGCTCCCTGTCGAATGATGGCTCCTGTGTTGAATGAAGTTTCTGCCGAATTATCCGGAAATTCGCATGTGGGAAAAGTTGATGTTCAACAGTATCAGTCGCTGGCCCAAAAGTTTAAGGTCCGGAGTATCCCCACTTTAGTTCTTTTTAAGAACGGCACCGAAATAAACCGCTTTGTAGGTGTAAAATCAAAAGATTATTTATTGAAAGAGATTGCCAGGGTGGAATAGCCGTATGATAATTCTGTCTAGTTGGGGTGTTTCCCTGTATCTGGCAATTTTACATTATCATGAGGAAGGAGTAGTGTTGAAAGTTATATTTGGGAAAGTTTTTTGTCGTTGGGTTTGTCCTATGGGGCTAATAATGGAGATCACGATGATTACAAATGTGTGGCATCCTGTCCAAATGGGAGTTTACAATACAAAATTTAATAACCCGGACTTATCAAGTTAACACGAGACTAGTCTTATCGGGTTTAATTTACAACAAATTCTAAAGATGATTTTCTAAAGACGACTATTTAGCGTTGTATCGCCATACTTCATTGTGCATGGTGTATAGGCAAAATTCATCCCCGTTTGAAACTATTATTGGACTAGAATGATCGCCTTCAACAATCGGATTTTTGGGATATTTTGTCCAGTGAATTAAATCGGTAGACATGGCAACGCTTGATGTCCACAGAGAATTTGCTCCGGGAAGTGCCCAGTTTACATCCGTCGAACCATGATAATACATATAATATTTACCCTTGAATTTGACAACCTGGTTGCAGGCGACAGCTCCTTTGTCATAAGCCTCCGGCCCCTTCTTCAGGATAGGTTCGTCCTGTATATTTGTCCAGTTTTTTTTATCAGTTGACGTGGCAAGCCATAAAGCCTCGTCATTTCTCTCATAAATTAAGTACCACTTACCATCTTCAATTAAAACAGAAGGTGTTCCGTATGGGCCGGGAATAGGATCACCTTTTTCGGTTAAAATTACCAGGTCGCCCTGCTCACACCAATTTATACCGTCATCCGAAATAAGCAAATGGGCAATATCGTTCTTTCCTTCGGCATACATATAATATTTCCCTTCATATTTTATAACAAACATGTCTTCTGTCCATTTTTGGCTAAAGATTGGGTTATTGGGATCTCGTACCCAGTTGATCCCATCCTTTGATGTTGCTAGTCCAAGGTACTTCGGATCATTGTCATTTCCCGTATAACCAGTGTACCACATCTTGTATGAGCCATTTTCAGACAGAATAAAGCCACGCTCCCGGATATTTTTATCCCAGGTCTCGTTATTGGTTCCACTGAAGAGAGGATTTTGCTTATTCGGCTGAAACTCCACCATTTCCTTTGCAAATGCTAATGTGTCGGATGAATTTATCGCGTTGTTCTGTTTCAGTTTACAGTTAGTGAAAAGCAAACTCAATAGTAATAATGGTAATATGTAGGTAAAAGTATTCATTTGTTTATTTTTTAAATTAAAGTTTTGCAGTTTCCATATTAGCTTTCACTCATTGTTTATCATTTTCATTGTATGACCCCGATAGTTATTGAAGTCATCTCTCAGTGTAAGGAAAATTCTCTAATAGTTGTTTCATTATAAATATAAAGACTCTTTTGCAGAAGTGAAAATTAATAAATACTTTTGCATAATAGTCGTATCGTTTTTTATTGACATGTATGAACTTTCGTAATCTTATTTTCGTAATTTATTTACAAATATATGAAACAAAACATCAATTTCACATTTATGCAAAAATTTGTTTTATTAACCCTGCGAATACTAATTGGTTGGCATATATTGTATGAGGGTATTTCCAAGCTGCTCATTCCAAACTGGTCGTCAGCAGGATTTTTAAGTGAATCTAAATGGATCCTTTCGGGATTTTCAAGCTGGATTGTCTCCAATACAGGCATTCTGCACATTGTGGACTTTCTTAATACCTGGGGGCTAATAGCCATTGGGTTGGGGTTAATTGTTGGACTGTTTACCCGGATAGCAGCTATCAGTGGAGCCATCTTGCTTATGTTGTATTATCTGAATAACCCACCACTTATTGGATTGGAATATTCAATTCCTACTGAAGGAAATTATCTGGTTGTCAGCAAAACGTTGATTGAGGCTGTATCCCTGCTCGTTCTGGCAATATTTCCTACAGGATTGTTTGCAGGATTAGATAGTATGGTATCAGAATTTAAATTTTCAAATCGCAAAAAACGATCATGAGGAAATCTATTTTCACATACAGGAATGATCCCGATTAATCGGAAAAAAAACAAACACACGAAAAAAGATTAATACGATGGAAGATAAAAAAGATATAATGCAGGGACTGGAAGAAAAGATGGAATCAGAACCCAAAATTTCTATTAAGCGAAGGACTTGGTTAAAGGCAATGCTCGGAATACCAGTACTTGGGTTCTTTAGTTATGAGGTGATCAATAAATGGAACTTCGAACAACAAAAAAAGAACCAGGTTATTGAGTCACTTGGGCTGGAAAATCTGAATTCTCCTGTTACTATAAAAAACGTATCGGCCAAGCCAGGCAATTTGCTCCGGATTGGAATAATCGGATTTGGTACACGGGCACAACAACTGGCAAATGGATTGGGGTTTATGCATCCTTCCGATGTTGAAAAAAAGAAGAAAAATAATTCACTAAACGGATGGCTTGGGCAGGAATATCTGAATGTTGCCCTGGTTGGAATTTGTGATGTTTTTGATCTTCATGCTGAGGAAGGTTTGGCAACTGCACAAAATAACATAAGGCCGGGCGGAGGCCAGGGGATAACAATTCCTGCGAAGCGATACCTCCATTACCAGGATATGTTGGAAGATAAGGATATTGATGCCGTTATTGTTGCCACGCCCGACCACCACCATGCACGCATTACGATTGATGCCATAAAGGCCGGAAAACATGTGTATTGTGAAAAGAGTATCGCCCTTACGGAAGAAGAATTGAATGAGGTATATCATACGGTCAGAAACAGTAATAAAGTATTTCAACTGGGTCATCAGATTACGCAAAATACTGTTTTTCAAAAGGCCAAGGAAATTATTAAAAAGGATATTCTGGGTAAGATTACACTCGTCGAAACAACTTCAAACCGAAATACTGCCAGTGGTGCCTGGGTCAGGCATATTGATGCGAATGGGAACCCGAAACCCGGAGACGAAAAATCAATTGACTGGCTCCAGTGGCTTGGTTCCCGGCCTTATGTCCCGTTTAGCATTGACAGGTTTTACAGTTGGACCAAATGGTTCGATTACGATACCGGTATGATTGGCCAGCTATTTACCCATGAGTTTGATGCAGTGAATCAATTACTCCGGATTGGAATTCCTAAATCAGCAGTTTCTTCAGGAGGGATTTATTACTGGAAAGATAATCGTGAAATTCCCGATACCCTCCATTGTGTATTTGAATATCCTGACAAAGATTTAACCCTGACGTTTAGTGCGAGCCTTGCAAGTAGTCGCGAAAGGGGACGGGTATTTATGGGACATGATGCTTCTATGGAACTTGGTGAGTCATTAAGCATTAAAGCAGACTATGATTCGACCCGTTACAAGCAGAAAATTGAAGATGGTATTATTGATACTTCAGTTCCAATGATTTCAATTAATCCTGGCTCCGGAAATATAGATGCAGTTACTTCTGCCAGTGAAAAATACTATGCTTCCAGAGGGCTTACCACGACAAACATTAATGGAAGATCGGTTGATGTTACACATTTACATCTTAAAGAATGGATTGATTGCATCCGCAATGGTGGTGTACCAAGCGCCAACATCGAACGTGCTTTTGAGGAAGGTGTAGCCTGTCTGATGGCACACAAATCTTATATCGAAAAACGACGGGTTGAATGGGACCCGGTAAACAGAAAAATTGTATAAGAAATGAAAATATTTATCTTATTTTTTGCACTCCTATCAACCCTAAGCCTCTCAGCACAAAAAAAAGGGATTGTGTTTAGTGAAGATTTTGAGTCTGGTTCGAAAGAAAGAATGACACAAAACTGGGATGATACCTACAATCCGGAAGGTATGTCGTTTTCCGCTGATTGTCCATCGGAAAGTAAAGGGAAACAGTCGCTGATGATGACTTATACACCAGGCGCAGATAATGGTGGTTTTTTATATAAAATGTTTCCGGAAGGTTTCGATACATTGTATGCCCGCTTTTATGTGAAATTTATCACCAAATACAGCAAAGTTCATCACTTTGTGGGTATGGGCGGACTAAATCCACCTTCAAAATGGCCGATTGGCCGGGCTGGTATTAAACCCAAAGGGGACGAAAAGTTTAATAGCGGAGTTGAGCCCACCGGAGATTGGACATGGGATTTTTACACCTATTGGATGAATATGCACGGTTATTCCGATCCAAACTTTTTCTGGGGTAATTCGTTCAATCCAAATCCTCCTGCGAAAATTATTCATGGTGAGTGGATTTGTATGGAAATCATGATCATATTGAACAATCCAGTTGAACTGTCAAATGGAGAACAGGCCTTCTGGGTAAATGGCAAAAAAATAATCCACCTTGGCAGAGGGTTCCCCGAAGGTTACTGGAAGTGGGACGAATTTATCCAATCGCCTGGCACTGGTTGCTTTGAAGGATTTCAATGGCGTAACTCCGATCAGTTGAAGATTAATTTTTTCAAACTTGGCTACTATATGACAAAAGGTACCCCGGGAGAAATAGACAAGGTGTTATTTGACGATGTTGTTGTTTCAACTAAATATATTGGTCCCCTCAAACAGGACTAAACAGAGTTTATCTCATACTGGTCTTGACTTTAACAATCGCCGGAATCACTTTCCAATAAAGGTTTGTGTACATGTCCATTGATATCTATTTTTAGATCATTAATATGATAATGCTATTTCTTTGTATCTTACCCCAAGACAATACCAAGTTGTAAACGAACGGGGTATGACAACAGAATTAGCAAGATACAGGTGCTGTTTTCTGATTCAATCTTGTACCAATGGCTTTTTAAATTAAATACTTAAAGCATTTATCATGTCAACCATCAATTTTTTTCAGGGAAGACTGGAAAGAAACCCCGGCAGCCACACCGGTTACGCAAGATCATGTTTCGAACAAAAACCTGATAATGAATCTTTACGGTTTGGGTAGTGATAGTATTAAAAAAAGCAACCATGACCATCCTGTTGACGATCCCTATTATGTCTGGTCAGGGCTATGCCTGAATAATTGGGCTGTCACCCTGATGGACCCCAAGAATTATGTAGACTTGAGTACCAATGCGAAAATTTTATGGAGGTCAAAGCAAAGCGGGTTTCGGAATTTGCATATTATTCTTAAACTTGCTGACGGAACGTGGCTCGTCAGTGATCAATGTGATGGACAATCATCTGACTGGCGGATTTGCGAATTTAACCTGTCAGACATGAATTGGTATGAATTGGATATTGTTTCAGTAACCGAAGGTTTACCTGTGGACCATCCGAATATCGGCAGGGTTAGTGAGATTGGGTTTACCGATTTGATGCGAGGAGGACAAAGCAAGGCCTGTTCAAGGCTCGATTGGATTGAAGTATATGGGAAAACAGTACCCCGATGAATATGGATGCTGAATATTTATAGATAGACACTATGAAAAGAAGGGATTTTTTTTACAACAGCAGCTCTTGCAAGCGGTGCATTGGCTTTTGGAACACAATGCAACAGAAAAATTGACCCTAATTCAAGGTTTTGAAATAATCAATGTAGGTTTTTAATTTGTCGAGATAGCCTTCTATATCCAGCAATTGCTCATCATAAATTAAAAAAGACATATCAGCCCTACGGTTGGCAAAATGGCGTGCCCGGTCCTGCATATAAAAGTATGGTTTATCATTTGTCGAGTAGCCTTTAGGTAATCTGGTCTCTTCCCAGGTTGACACCAGGTCATTAAATACAACTTCCCTTCTTTTGAGTGAATTTTCGACGATTTGTTGAGCCTTTAATAAGTTCATAAGTGAAACGTTATAGTCAACATATCGGTTGACATGAGCCTCTTTAATGGTGTATTCGAGATTCGACAGGTCTAGGTAAGTCATGCAGGTATGTTTAATCAATTCAGCACAAGTTCTGAAAACATCCAGATCGTATTTATGCCTGATCGCTGATTTTTTGTTGTCTTCAATAATCTGCAACGCTTTGTTCATTTTGGACAAGATCACTTCCGACAGGTTGACTTCTTCCTTATACTTAGTGTTCCAGAATGGATCATATTCGAGGGCATCACTTCTTGGAAGATCGGGGAGATGGGTTTGTCCGATTTCTCCGTAATGCCACACATTTCGTTCCATAGTTCCTGCGTAATAGTAAACACCTTCATTCAGGAGTTTGAAAAGCTCATTCATGTTGGTTTGCTGTTGACCGTAATAACTGGAATAATACGATTCCCTGAATTCATCAAGCGATGGGTTGTCGCCGTTCCAAGAATAGGCGGCAGCGCTGATGAAATGCATCATCCACGCCTGATTATGAAGGCCACTATCATCCCACGAGGTACTAATCATCCCGCTGAATGATCCAGAACGGGCGGCTGAACAAAGGAACTTATATGATTTTTCCAGGCTACCCTCCTGTATCTCACCTTCCTCGCTTTTTTCAAATGTATAAGGGATCATCATGGGGACTACTCCGGGATTCGGATCATAAGCAAATACTTCAAAACCTAGCGATCTTGCTTCTTTTGCGTAAGAATAGCCAGGTGTTTCATAATTATAACTTTCCGTAAAAACGAGACCTTTGACAGGACTGATTCCTATTGCAGGTGATTCGCCCACAGTCCATCCCATTGGCGCTTCCCAGGCCATCACTTTTCTGCCTTTTGATTTTAAGTATTCGGTGGCTTTATTGACAAATAATTGGTACAGCCCACTTTTCCCTATTTCTTCAGATTTTGCTTTACAATTTTCACAAGCAGCCAACTCAAAGGTTTCATCAGACCCAATATGAATATAAGCGGAACCGGGGGTGGCATCAATTGCATCTTTCCATAAATCAAAAAGCAAATTATAGGTTCCTTCCTTTAGTGGACAAAATTCCCAGTTTGAAGATTCTATCTCCCGTAAATGTTTGTACTGAGGAAATTTCAGAATAAAACTCACGTGCCCAAGACCTTGGACCAGTGGTACTATTTGAATATGGTATTGTTTGGCATACCTGGTAAAGTCCTTCATTTCTTCAATGGAGAAAGCACCTGGTGCTCCAATCTCTGGATGACTTGGATAGGCAAACTTGTCTTCCCATTCCCATACAAGCATATTCACTTTATACCTTGACAAGTCTTTAATGAATGATTTTACATAAGATGCCTTGTCCTGATGATGTTTGGTGTCGTAGTGAATTGCGCGGTTCATAATGCTTGGCCAATCGGTTATAACCAGTCCGGGAATTCTACACCCGTTATTGTCTTGCAGGATAAGCTGAAGCAGAGTCTGGGTTCCATAAAACAAACCGACTTCTCCATTTGCTATTACTTGTAATTCCCCTTCTTTCGCGGTAATCTGATATCCCTGCTCTTTTAACGACTTGGTAGCACGATGACGAGTTAGAATGATAGATGGACTGTTTTTTCTAACTCCTATTTTAGCCATGATATTCCATTCGTTTTTCAAATCTCTTATCAATTCTTCAGCCGTGAAGCGATCAGGAACAGAATGATCTTTATCCAGCACTATTGTTATTTCATTCTTGAATGTAAAATCAGAACCACCGACTTTAACTTTTTGGGGATAAGGTATGACATGTAATCCAAGATTGGATAATTCACTGGCGTGTAATAGATTGACCGAGGTTGATAAAAACAAGAATATCAAGGGAAAGAGTAATGTCCGAAAGTTGTAATTCACTCTGGTAGTCATGGTTTATAAGTTTTATATCGTTATCATTAAACTATGGATTCTGAGTCCATAGTGGCTTTTATTTCATATTGTTTCTTTACAAAAATATATAATTTCATATACTTTCCAAATGTGAATCAAAATCTTTCATTAAATTATTCAAAGATAATTAATAGTAATATAAATCCGGACCTATTTAAATCCTTATTTTATATCCGGACTGCATTTTTGAAGATACATGACGTAATCGAAAAAGTTAAAAAAATGGAGGATAATCAGGAATGGTATACCGATGAATTTTATCAACATTAAGCCTATTCGAAATGATATAAAAAAGCATTTGGTTAGAATTTATATTGAGACAGGCAGTGAAACATGAGGATATATAACTCAAAAATCCTTAAAATGCCGTAATATTCAATGGCTTTTATCATTTATATATTGATCAGATATATAGATAGAAAGGGAAATAGAAAAGTTTTATTCGGCAATCAAATAAACGGCTATCATTGCAATCAACATTCCAAAAATAATTATAGGATTGGGGATTACTGCATAGATGATCAATGAAAGGATGATTGTAATAATTGGTGCAACAGCATTAGCAAGTGGCGCAACAATAATAACTTTCCCATACCGAATTGCATATACCAACATCAGTGCGCCTATAGCGTTAAGTACTTGAATCATCGCAGCAAGATAAGGCCCTTTAAACCCCCAGTTTATTGGTTGGGATATATCGGTCATCATGTAAGCAAACGGCGATAAAAGAAGTCCTGAAATCATCATATAAAAGAAAATACTTTCGGCTTTCATCCTGTTATTTGCAATCTTCATAAAAAAGGCCTGAATTCCCCATGCCATAAAAACAAAAAGGGCAAGGATAAACCACAGATAACCTCCAAATTTATTATCACTATGCGGTTCTTGATAGGACATCAACAAAATGGAAATCAACGCTAAAGAAATCCCTATCCAATGACGTTTAGAAGTAGTTTCATGTAAGAAGATGATAGATATAATAACCGTCACCATTGGCGATAATGAAATAATTGGAAAAACAAGATAAGCTGGTCCTTTTACCAAAGCATGAAACAATAATAATTGTCCACCAGCTCCAAGTAGTCCGATAATCATGCCGTATATAACAGACTTATAATCACGCTCCAGCTTCCATTTAATTACTGCCAAGCCAGCAATAGCACAAGGTATCATGGTGAGAGACCAGATAATATATCCGAGGGTAGCAGGAAACCCTGATTTTTCCGGAATTTCGGTTAAAGCTCCCCAAATGCCCCAAAACACCGTAGTGATGAGAGCAAACAATAACCAAGGCCTTTTGGTCATAAGTAAATTTTAAAAAGCTAAATAACAGTAAGTTGAGTTTATGAGACTATTACTTCTACCCCGCTTTTTTCCAAACGCTTTTTATCGTCTTCTTTAATGCCCGAGTCAGTAATTACAACATCAATATCTGATATCGGTCCAATAAAAGCAAAGCGTCTTCTCTCAAATTTTCTTGAATCAGCTACCACAATCACTTTTTTAGCAATCTTGATCATTATCTGGTTAAGGTGAGCTTCTTCGGAGTTGGGCGTAGATAAACCATGTGTTGTGTCAAAACCATCAGCTCCAAGGAAAAGTTTATCACAATAGAATTTTTCAAAATTTTCATCCGCAAGTACTCCAACCAATGATAACGATTTTTTGCGCAAGGACCCCCCAGGCATAAAAATATTAAACCCCTCGTATTCAGACAGAATGATCGCAATATTAAGGGCATTCGTAATGATTGTAAGATTTTTAAACTGTTCGAGGTTTTTAGCTATTTCCGTTGTCGTTGTTCCCGAATCCAGTACAATAGTATCTCCGTCTTCAATTAGCTTAATGGCTTCTTTCGTAATTAGTTGTTTCTCTTTCTGAAATTCTTTTTGTTTTTCGGAGAAAGATGAATCAGACCCCATCATGTGATACTTAATCTTTATGGCGCCACCTCTGGCACGGATTAACATATTCTGCTTCTCAAGATGAGTTAAGTCATTTCGGATTGTAACTTCACTTATATTAAACATTTTACTCAATTCGCGAACTAATACCTGTCCTTTCAATTCGAGTTCTTCAAGGATTTTTGCTCTTCTGGAAACCGTGGATTTACTAAATGATCTGTCCATATTGATTTATTATTTTATAATAATTTCTAATGATTTGGGAATTACTTACAAATCGTTGTTGCGAGTTGTAATTTACAAAAATAGGAGAAATAACCTTATAAAAAAACAAATACATCGTCTCTGCAATTTTCTGGAACAAAAATGCCTTTCAAAACATTGTGTGCGATGTGAGATGAAAGATTTAAATACTAAAGCCATTTTTGTCCCCTGCAATTTTAACGTCAGAAAAAATAGTCGTTATTAAAATTGTTTCAGTACTAAAATTAATTTATTGAATTCCCACTCTACAATGGAAGCTACCTTACGATGCTGATCTTTCCTAATTGGTACCACCCGTCACTATTCTTTCCTTCAATAGCCAAATTTACTCTGGGTTCATGTTTTATCTTATCAACAATTGCCACCTGAACATCACAAGCCCCTAATGGGAAATTTGAAGGAATAAAAATGGCATTGTCATATACAATATCCCCGGGCAACCATTCTTTTACATTTGCATCGGTTACAAATACTTCTTCCCTGCCAGTTGTTTTCAGTCGGATTGCCATTGTATAATCCTTATAGCAGGGAGCGACACCTTTGTTTTCCCACCAAGTGGTAAACACTAACTTCCCGTTTTGCTGAACCGCTTCAGGATAGGTGAATCTTCTTAGTAAATAACGGTACCCCATTTTTCTAAGCCATTCGTCAACAAGATCTTGCCATTCTTCGGGAACAGGAGAGGATTTTGCATTGAATGAGGAAATGTGCCATTTTAGTGATTGATCAAATATATATTGCACCTGTTCTCTGTTATACTTCTGTTTGTCACGCCATGATAAAAATGTACCACAAATTTCAAAACTAATATGTGATTTGTTCCAATCTTCCTGTACATTACAGTTAATAATCTCTCTGGGATAAAAATCATTCATGTGGCTCCATCCATTCTGCTCGGCAGCCCAAAATCCAAGGTCGCCAAGGCAATCAACGCGCCAACCGACATTAATCCTGGAATCTGCATACAGATTCGTTTTTTTATCCATCAGCAAGGCAATCAATGGGGTCTTTCTAAACGAATCGGTATACGCATTGATTAGATTTTCCCTGGTCGGTTGACTAAGTAGCTCTGAACCTGCACCTTCACCCCAGGCGCCAACAATTGAAATATCAACAGCTTCAAGGTCAGGATGTCCATCATATCTGTCAGCCAAAGCCCTTATCATTCCACCAAAATATTCATTATATCTTGGATCTTCGGGATCTACCAGCCATGCATTAGCCGGATTGTTGTACTTCCAGTTCTTGTTTGATCCTACAATTTTCCGGTACCACTCAGGAACATCAGTCTCAGTTCCAGTTCCATAAGGAGCAATACGCAGAAGAAGGCTTTGTCCCCTTGATCTGGCAACCTCCAGCGCTTTATCTATCATTTGCCATTGGTATTTTCCCATTTCAGGTTCAAGAAATTTCCAATAGATTCTCCAATATGCGATAGTAGTTGGCGGATGGTTCTTATTGGTAAGATCACCATCAAATGTTTGATAATTAATTGGGAAACCTTCAGTCCATCCCATTCCTTCATTTAAATCATCCCCGTTGAACCTTTGAAATGTCATGAAACCCATTCCTGGATTTGTCAGAACATCGTTGATCTCCTGAGGTTTGATAACGATTAAGTGATCGGGGTTTTGAGAGTAAGAATACAATGGAATAAGGTAAGCCAAAAGAGCCATCTGAAGCAAATGATTGATCATGGTGGTGTTTTTTTTCATATATAATTTGTTTTTAAAGCAATTGTTAATGTTTTAACCGATTTGGCTATTTCTGCAATACAAAATAACACAGACGGTTAAGAGGTACGTTTACTTTTATTGTTTGTCCTCCCATACACTTTTCACCTTGATCGTCAATCCAGGTTCCTATGGGCAATTTTACCTCTCTGATTTCACCCGGATCAATCATGGGTGCAACCAAATACTGATCACCGAGCATGTATTGATCGTTACAAGCTTCGAATCCTTGATGGGGAAAAACATATTCCATGTGCCTGACTATTGGTTCGCCATCTTGTGAAGCCATTTGTGCCAATTCATAAATATATCCACCCATTTTTGCATGTAACATAGCTGCCTCCCGACACAATGCCAAATGTTCTTCATCTAAAATTCGCCATGGAGCTACAGAAAATTGCATCATCGGCATCAATGTCTGTGTCTGTGTAGAACGGACCATCAAATCCTGCCCAAATTTAGTGTAATCGATATTCTCAAAATCCGATTTCAATCCACCACCAATCATGTCAGGACAAGTAAAAGAATGTCCAATTAAACCGGCTGAGACCATATCGGGTATAAGCAATTTAAGATCATCCCAAGAATAAGCCTTATCTTGCAAACGTTGAGCTAATGGCTGATTGCCCATTTTCCAGCAAGCCCTGTACTCATTAAAATCGAATTCAGTTCCCAATTTTGCATACAATTCCGACTGTTGAGCTCCGATTGCATTTGTGGTCTCCGGCGAATAAAAATAGAAATCTCCGGCATCAAATTTGAACCCATCAACGCCATATTTTTGTTGCAGGTTCTTCAACTGGTTTCTCAGCCAATCCATTGCTTTGCTATTGGTCAAATCCAAACAAGCACTATACCCATTCCACCACTTAATAAGCGCCGGGTTGTTACTTTCTCTTTTTAGCACCAAACAGCCTTCTTTTTCCAGTAATCTAAACTCATAACTGTCAGGACTTATAAAAGGGGTCAGCCACAGCATAACCTTAAACCCTTTTGAGTGAAGATAGTCAATCATTCCTTTGGGGTCGGGAAATTTAGCAGCATCAAATTCAAAGTCCCCGTAATATTTTTGCCAAAGGTCATCTATCATAAAAACTCCTGTTGGGAAACCATTTTTCATTATATTGTCTGCATACAAAATGATGTCCTTCTGATTTTGATTACATCCAAGTTCAATCCATGTATTGTATTGCGGCATCATAAACATCAATGAGTTTGGAGTTTTTCCTGAAGCTGAAAAATGTTTGTTCTTAGCTGCAATATAGGCATCACGCAAGGTGTTTCCATCAACTGCAAATTCAATCTTTTCGTTTTCGGAATATAACATCAGATTACCCTCTTTAAATTCAAAAGCAAAAGGCTCGTCGCTCCAAACATAGCGCCCCTTGTTTGATAAAAGAAGCGGAGCTGCCTGATTCCCGAGATTTTCGATATGTAAGTCTTTTTTATTCGTGTTGGCATCAAAGGGTTGGAACCGGATATCTTTTAGGGGAGTGCCACAAGCTGCTTTCGCGGTAAAAGCCCCATACCATCTTTCCCCAGGTAAAGGTGGTATTTCCGATACATACTTTTGTGCAAATAAACTAATTGCACTAGAAATAAGTAATAATATCACTATTGTGTTTCTCATAGTTTATTCCATTTGTTGTGAAGATGAATAAAGTCAATTCTTTATATGAAAGAAATAATAGTCAAAAATAAATATAATATTTCAATACGCAAGGTATCGTAATTTTATAAATTATATATACTTTTGTATAAACTAAATTTAATATGGATATGAAAGAATTAATTATTGTCATTGCCATTTTATTTATGAATTGCATGAGCAGGGAATATTATGCTGTTAAAACAGAGAATCCTGTTTTTAGGCCAAATACAATATTCCAAGGTTCAGAGGACTTGTCGTCTCCTAAATTCTCCAATCTAATCACAAAATATAAGTTGGATACAATTTTTCATGGTGAAACTGATGAATTTAAAAGAATATTGTTACTCAGACATTGGATTAAATCGGTCGTTGCCATCAATGACTCAGGTCCGTATCCTGGAGACGGGAATGTTGAAATTATGCTGGATTCTGCTTTACAAGGCCATAGATATACTTGCGGACATTATATGGTAATTCAGAATGCAATCATGAATGCTTTCGGTTATGTAACCCGGACAATGGGGGCAGGACCAGGTGTTAAAGGAGGACCAGATGGCCATCACGGTATTGATGAAATATGGCTCAACTCGTACAACAAATGGTTTCTTTCGGATAACAAGTATGACCATCATTTCGAGAAAAACGGAATTCCTTTATCAGCATTAGAAATAAGAGACGAATATTTGAAAAACAAAGCTGCTGATATTATAAAAGTGAAAGGACCGGAACGTACACCTTTTGATATTGACCCTGAAACAGGAACAGGCAAGGTCAGAAGCGCCCAGACATATACATGGATTGAGTGGCATGGTTATAACAACATTTTTACAGTCTGGCCAAATCATAAGGAATTACTTATCATGTATGAAGATGAGTATTTTAAAAACAATACCTGGATTTGGGCAGGAAAACAACACTGGGCTTTTTCTCAACCCGAATTTATGAAATTGGTACAAGATAGGGATAAGATATACTGGACTCCGAATACAATCACTTCCGAAGTAAAAATTGATAAGAATATTGCCTATATAAATCTCTCTTCTGAAACGCCAAATTTCAAAGAATATCAGATGAGGGAATTATCATCAGGTAAGTGGGAAACCATCGGGAATAAATTAACCCTGAAGCTCAGGAAAAAAGAGTATGAATGGGCATTCCGGGTTGTTAACGTTGCAAATGTAACAGGGCCGGAACATAAAATAATTATCAAGAGCAAATAATCGAATTCTCATTATTTTCATCATTTTGGAAACAATATACAAGACAACAGGAATAATCTTTTTTCTTTTATTGTTTTACCTCTTGCCTTCTTATTGTCAGGTAAAAAAAACTCCGGGAGCAGACTACAATGTAATTGAAGAATTAGATGTTAAAGTTGAAATGCGGGATGGAGTAAGGCTGTCCACCAACGTTTACCGTCCCGATGTTCCCGGGAGGTTTCCGGTTCTACTTACCCGATCGCCTTATGGAAATGGAGGTAAAGGGAATCGCTTTGCCCACTATTTTGTCAAGCGCGGGTATGCTGTTGTTACTCAGGACACAAGAGGCAGATACGAATCAGAGGGAGTTTTTGATGCTTTACAATCAGAATCACTGGATGGTTATGATATTCAGCAATGGGTAGGGAAACAGCCTTGGTGTAATGGGAAGATTGGCACCTATGGAGGATCTTATGTTGGGTTTACCCAATGGATTTCGGCACCACTTCAAAGTCCATACGTAGTTACCATGATACCTTCAATTACTTTTACTGACTTTCACGATGAGGTTTATCAAAATGGAGCTTTTCGGCTTGAACTGTGGGGCTTGTGGAGTTTTGAAATGACAACACCTTTCAATTGTTTATTAGATTCGGTGGTTAAACAACCAAACGATTTCCTGATGACCCTTCCATTAATCGATCAGGATAAAAAGCTGGGATGGAAAATACCTTTTCTCAGGGACTGGCTGCTCCATCAAGAACACGATCGGTATTGGGACAGGACATGCATTGGTGATGGTTATTCAAAGATTAGTACTTCAATCTGCAATATTGGGGGATGGTACGATATATTTTTAAACGCGACCATCGCAAATTATATCAAAATGACCAACCCGTCAATTGCGCCGGAAATCCAGAAAAAACAGAAAATAATTATTGGCCCCTGGGTTCACGAGGCAGGCAAGAGAAAAGTTGGAGAACTGGATTTTGGGGAATCAGCCGAATTGAACTCAACAGAGCTTATGACCAGGTGGTTTGACAATCAACTAAAGGGAGTTGACAATGGCGTATTGGAAGAACCTCCTGTCAAAATATTTGTGATGGGTGAGAACAAATGGAGATACGAAAACGAATGGCCTCTTGCAAGGACTAAATATCAGAAATACTATTTCCATAGTGGCGGCAATGCAAACACACTTTCAGGTGGTGGTTCGATGGATACAGTGCAATCAAATGATCAAAAGGCTGACAAGTACATTTATGATCCTGAAAATCCGGTCCCAACAATAGGGTCCATGGGGCCGTATGATCAGCGTTCTGTTGAAACCCGTAGCGATGTCCTGATATATGATACGAATCCACTTAGGGAAGATGTTGAAGTAACTGGTCTGGTTAATGCAGTAATTTATGCCTCAAGTTCTGCAAAAAATACAGATTTTACTGCTAAACTTGTTGATGTATATCCTGACGGAAAGGCTATCCGGATATGCGAGGGGATTATAAGAGCTGATCATCGGAACCCCTCTTCGCCTCCATCGAATATTGAACCGGGGAAGATTTACGAATACAAAATTGACTTGTGGGCAACAAGCAATGTATTTAAAAAAGATCATAAAATCAGGGTAGAAATTTCAAGTAGCAACTTTCCTCGGTTTGACAGGAATTTGAATACCGGAAATTATTTTGCTACTGATACAACTTTTATAAAAGCTGAACAAATTATTTACCACAATGCAGAATATCCTTCAGCTATTGTTCTGCCAATAATCAGAAAATAACATCGGCCACATACTAATTCAACCAATAAACTACATTAACAATGAAAAGAACTATTATCTTGCTTTTATCTGGTTTCTTTTTTTTGACAACCATAGTGACAGGGCAAACAACGGAATATCGTTGTTACACCTGGGAGAAATTGAAATCATCAGGACCTGACCTAAAGTTAATCGGGCAGATTGGAGTAAAACATTCAAAAGATATACAATCTTCCTTATGGTCGGTGGGTTGTGAAACTCTTGATCGCGATCAGGCAAAATTTAGTGTTTATAAAGAATATTTAGGCGAACTTGGCATCAAACACGCCAGACTGCAAAGTGGTTGGGCCAAATGCGAAAAACAAAAAGGGATATACAACTTCGAATGGCTTGATAGTTGCGTTTATGGACTTAACGAACAGTCAATCAAACCTTGGATTTGTTTATGCTATGGAAATCCGCTATATGGATCCGACTTAAATTTGGGGGCAGGAGTAGCAGCACTGGTAAATTCTGAAGATGCGATGGCTGCCTGGTTGAAGTATGTGGAAATAACCGTCAACAGGTATAAAAATGTTGTAAATGAATGGGAAGTCTGGAACGAACCGTATGGTCAGGAGAAAGATTATGCCCTGTTGCTAATTAAAACAGCCGAACTCATCAGGAGAATCCAACCGGAATCAGTTATTCTTGGTGAAATATTGTGGGAAACTCACGAACCTGGTATTAAAGAATTACTGGAAGCTTTGAAGTCCCGGGGTAAATTAAATCTGGTTGATTACTGGGCCTATCATCCTTATAGATACAATCCTGATGATTGTTACCCTATTCTTAATGAATTTATTGAATTATTAAAATCATACAATCCTGATTATAAAATATATCAGGGAGAAGTAGGCTGTCCTTCGCAATTGGAATGGACACATGCCCTCGACTATTATCCATGGACGGAATATCGTCAGGCAAAATGGGATTTACGCCGTATGGCTGGAGATAGGGTGAGAAATATCCCTTCGTCTATCTTCACCATTATTGATCTTCGTTATTCAAACATGTTGCAATCGTTTGGACTGATTCGTTCTAACTTACTACGCGAATTCATTTACAAAAGGCCATCTTACTATGGGGTTCAGCACATGGTCAGCTTTTTCGACGATACGGTTATAGCGATGGGCGAACTCGAATATCAGTCAAATTCATCGAGAAAATTAACTGTCGCCGGGTTTAAAAAGGAAGAAACTCCGGTTGTGTTGATTTGGTATAAAGATCAGATACCAAGTGATAATATTGGATGGGACCCGGTTGACATCAAAATAAAGGCTACAAATTTCAATGATCCGGTATATGTTGAAATGATTTCCGGGAAAGTATATGAAATCGACAAAACTACCTTTAAAATGAATGGTGGCGATGTTAAATTTGATAGATTACCATTATGGGACAGCCCAATAATGATTGCAGAACGTTCTCAGGTGACTATAGTACCCTTCTCTACTTCCAAAAATGAAGTATCAAAATAACCGAATAAATGAAAGGTAAGGCCATCAAAAAAAGATAGTCTTACTTTTCTCAATTTCCCATGAAAATCCCTGAATCAATGCTAAAACTTATGGCATCAGCAGGGATTTTTTTTCTATTTTACAGGTGTACATTCAATAAGCAAATGTGCATTAAATGAAGGGGAAATGATGCCTACCGGTCCTGTGACTATTCCAAGATTAACTTGATTTTCGTAATCAAAAACGTTGTATTTCCCCTTCTTAAGTCCTCTCAATTCGATTTTACCATTCCATTTTTCTGCATAAAACGCATAATAGTAGTTTTCACCCTTTCTGATTATATGTGTTTCGGGTTTATCGTAAACAATATCATAAAGGTTCAGATATGTCCCTTTACTCAACATTTTTTCGTTGTATAGTTCAAACCATTTCTTCCAGTGTTTCTCCCGTTCACCTTTCAGTTGCATATTCTGCGGACCTGATGGCCAGGTGAATTTAGTTCCTATCACTCCTCCTGTCCCCATTGAAGTGGCAAAATCTTGTCCGACTTTGGCGGTATCGCTTTTATCGTTCATATCCGATTCGGGCCTGATGTGTTCCACATGATCGGTAAATACCGGTGTATCAGGTCCCCAAAGGGCTTTTAATACTTTCACTCTCTGCCTTGATTGTGCGGTGCTTGTGGGGTCTGAATTAACAGGTTGATCACAATAGATGGATTGATAGATGTCCTGTGTGGTGCCACAATTACATATTTCGGTTACAGAGTATGGTTTTATAGATTTTGAAGTTTCATATATTGCTTTCAACAGTAAAGGGAGATCTTCGTACGATTCTTCCGGGCGTTTGTGCTTATGAGCTGGATTATAACATGGTGGTACTACATAATAAGCGTCAAGTTTATGCCCGTCGAAACCCCAGTCTTTAATGAAACGGGTGGTCAATTGCTTCATATATTCCTGTACTGCTGGCACACTCGGACAAAACTGGTACATATCGCGGCAATCTCTTGGAAAGTTACCCTCTTTGTCCATTATTAACCAATCGAGATGGTTTTTAGCTACATCAGCCATCCCCGGATCAACAGAGCCATTCCATGACAGCATTTTATCAGGTTGAACAGGGGTTGGTGCCCACCATATTTGAATTTTAAACCCCTGGTTATGTAATGAGTCTACAAATTGCCGCACCTGTCTTTCCCCTTCAGGAAAAGTATAATCTCTTGGATTCCAGTCTCCATACCTGTCCCACCAACGATCATCAATAACAACCCACTTGATGCCCATTTCTTTCAGTTTCGGAAGGGTGCCATAGATGTCCGACAAGGTAAAATCAGTGAGGTAACCCCAACCACACCAAATAGCCTCGTGAGCCTCTTCTGATGGTTGCCCGCGTTTTAAACCCTTATCGGATAACATTTTTGCATAAGTACTTAATGGATTATAATAATCAAGTTGATGTGTAATAAGAACCATTTCATGTGTTTTATATGATTCTCCAGGCGATAGGTTCTGATTAACCTTTTTACACATTGATATAGTTACCCCTTTGTCGGAGCTGGCTTCAACCGGAAAAGAAACTAAACGGGGTTTGGTTTCCATAAGGGCAATTGCTAAACCTGCCTTTTGTGTCCACAAGTCAATCATAGGCACCCCTCCTCCGGTTTTAGTTTTAGCTTGTACTCCCATATAATTCTCCTGTTTAAACCCGGCTTCGATTTTGGTAATATAGTCTATTCCCCATTCTAAAGATGAACCCTGGAATGACCAAAAGTCACAAGGTTGACTTTCCTTGTTGACAAGTGAAGCGTCCATCTGAAAACAGTTTGAATAATCAGCATCTATTATAAATTCTTTATCTCCTGAGTTTTTATACGTTGCATAAGAGATAGCTGCGTCGGGATAGTTGTTATAAAATTCAACAACCAGTCTTTTTTCAATTTTGTATTTATTTTCCTTCTCTGCTATCCCGTTTAGGATAAGCCTTTTACCTTTCCCGAATTCGGTTTCAATTGTTTTAATATTGATGTTATTATAATCCACTGTAAAATCGCTGACTTCCTCACCATTCACTTCCAGGTAATAACTTGGTTTAATGCTATTTGCCGAACCGCTAATGTCGTTTAATGGATTATTGGCATTTAGATAATAAATGCTGCAATACATTTTATTATCAAATTTTAATGATATTTCTGAATTTCTGAACCAGATTTCACCTCCAGTCTCATAGTAAAAATCCCTAGACTTTTTTGAACAGGATATCATTGATATACACACAAGGACAAGTATTGCGATATAGCTAGAATTATTTTTTTTCATATTCACTCCTTTTAAAATCTTAGTGCATTTTATAATATATTTTTCAATTGTCTCTGAATTTACGGCTCTTTAATATGAAATCTCCAGTAGAATTTTAAGAACAGACGATATTCTTTTTCGTTAATAACGAGTCCATGCCATCAATAAAAAGATAATATAACCAATAAAAAAAGGTACTGAAATATATTTAAGATATAAAGAAAAGGAAAAACAATATAATATTCATATATTTGATCAATTTTTTAAATCTTAAAAATAAAAATCAGTTGCATAGTTGACTAATAATAATCTCACAAAAAAATGAAAACATCAGTCATTCTAATTGCTTTCTCTGTATTCATGAATTTTCTCATCGGATGTTCTTGTGGAAAACAAGAAACCTCTGAATCAAACAACATCCGGGATTATCTGATTCAGAAAGCAACCGAGATATCGGATAATTCGCTTTCAGAAATAAATACCTTGGGCGACTGGCAAAACATTAGGGACAGGAGATATAATGAACTGGTTGAAATGATGGGACTGTCGGATATGCCGCTAAATGGAAACAGGTCAGCTCTGAATGTAAAAGTGACTGGAATAATTCAGGAGAATGGATATCATATCGAAAAGCTTTATTATGAATCCCTTCCCGGTTTGTATGTTAGGGCTAACCTGTATGTTCCTGATAATATTAAGGAACCGAGACCAGGAATATTATATGTTTGCGGACATTCAGGAACCCAAAAGGTACATTATCAGGCCCATCCCAGAAAATTTGCCCAGCTTGGATTTGTTTGTCTGATCATTGAAACAATACAATTTGGAGAAGTACAGGGAGAACATTGGGGATGCTATGCCCGGGGATGGTTTAACTGGTACAGCCGGGGGTATAACCCTGCAGGAGTTGAACTCTGGAATGCAATCAGGGGGTTGGACTTATTGTCCTCCAGAGATGAAGTTGACCCTGAAAAATTGGGGGTAACAGGTATCTCAGGAGGAGGGTCACAAAGTTGGTACATTGCGGCTATTGATCCGCGCATCAAAGCGGTTGCCCCTGTCTGTGGAGCAAGTACACTGAAAGCTCAAATAACATCCCGTACCATTGATGGACATTGCGATTGTATGATGCCAATTAATACATATTGTCAGGATTTTATGGATATTGGAGCACTGATTGCGCCCAAACCGCTCTTGATTTGCCAGGCGGACCGCGACGGATTAAATATGATTGAATCAGTACGCGAACTGTACAATGATATTCGTAAAATTTATACGCTCTATAAGGCTCCCAACAACATTGGCCTGGTTGAAACCCCCGGAGGACATTCTTATCACCAAATTTCAAGGGAGCAAATCTTTTCCTTTTTTATTAAAAACCTTATGGAAAAACAGGTTTCACCTGAAGAAGCGGGAGACATTGACACATCCAAAGAGAGTCTGTTAACTGCAGATGAACTAAAAGTTTATGTAGATGGAGCTCCCGTAGATGACAGAACCACAACCATACAGGACTCGTTTGTCAAATTGCCTGTTGCACCCGATATTTCAAATGAGACTGAGCTTTTCGCATTTAGGGATTCGGTCAAGAAATTTCTTAGAATCAAAACATTCGGTGCATTCCCTGAGGAAAAATCTCAATTCAATCAATTATTGGAATTCAGGTCGCTTGATGGTGGCAATTTTGGGGAAGAGATTTTTAGCTTTATGTCAGAAAAAGGCTGGCGTATTAAGGTAGATATTCACTATGCCCATAAAACAGATAGCATGAACCCATTAGTGATTGTATTACGGAATTATGACGAACAACGATGGGAATCTGAAAGTTACGCTGATGATATTTCAAAAGGATCTAACATTGCCTTTCTTGAGGTGAGAGGTGTTGGTGAATTTGGATGGGCACCCGAATTGCAGTGGCATGTTCGCAGAGCTTCAGCCTGGATAGGAAGAACAGTCGCCTCTATGCGGGTATATGATCTTCTTAGGTGTATCGAATTTTGCCGTACGTTGCCCGGAGTAGATCCGGATAAGATAACTATTGCTGCGAGAAATGAAATGTCGGTTGTTGCTTTGTATGCAGCTCTGATGGATGGAAAATGTGAATCGCTTATTTTAAAAAATCCTCCCGAAACTCAAGATCAGGCGAGTGACCCTTCAGGGAAGGGATCCGCAATAGAAATGCTTAATTGCCTTCAAATCACAGATGTATATCAAATACCGGCTTTGCTCTTTCCTAAAAAAACATCTTTTGTAGGAAGTATTCCTCCTTCGTACCGATGGTCGGAAAAGATTTTTGAAAAGTTAGGAAAAGAACCGTTTTGTACACGTTAATAGAAATCAATAAAAATTTTAATCCTATTATGGGAGACTCAAACAAACCGGTAGCAAACCGGTTACAATCGCTTGATGCCCTGCGTGGTTTTGACATGTTCTGGATTATGGGAGGGAAAGGTATTTTTGTTGGGTTGGCAACATTAACCGGATGGCCTCTCTTTCAATGGTGGGCTGGACAACTTCAGCATGTGCAATGGCATGGATTTCATTTTTATGATATGATTTTCCCTTTGTTCCTCTTCATTGCAGGGATATCGTTCCCCTTCTCCTTGTCAAAACGCACAGCAATGAATGACAGCAAAAAATCCATTTATTTTCATGTTGTGAAGCGCGGTTTAGTTCTGGTCATTCTTGGCATTCTTTATAATAATGCAGTGAAGCTAAATTTAACCGAATTACGATATGGAAGTGTTCTTGGACGAATTGGTCTGGCGTGGATGTTTGCAGCAATTATTTTCATGAACACAAGACTGCGTTTTCGTATTGTTTGGTTTTTGGGGCTTCTTATCGGGTATTGGTTTTTGTTGTTACTGTTCCCTGCACATGATCTTGGTTCGACAGATATTTTTTCAATGGAAGGCAACCTTAGCAGTCATATAGACCGCCTTCTCTTGCCTGGAAAGCTTGATGATGGAATCCATGAGCCGGAAGGTCTTCTTAGTACGTTACCAGCTATTGCCACGGCATTGCTTGGAATGTTCACCGGCGAATTCCTGTTGTCCGGATACCTCAAAAATAAACCTTTGCAAAAAGTGTTTTATCTGATACTAACGGCAATAACCTTCATAATCATCGGTAAGGTCTGGGATGTTGTTTTCCCAATCAACAAAAATCTTTGGACAAGTTCATTTGTCTGTTTTGTTGGTGGTATAAGCCTTCTCCTTTTCTCTATCTTCTATCTTATTATAGATGTGTTACAATATAAAAAATGGATTTTCTTTTTTGTAGTAATAGGGATGAATCCCATTACAATCTATTTGGCAGCTAAAATAATTAACTTCAAAATTGCAACCGGCTTTTTCTTTGGTGGAATTATTAGTGTTCTACCCGAGACATGGACCCCACTGATTAATGGAATCGGAATAACAGCTATCGATTGGGTGTTCCTGTATATCCTTTATAAAAAGAAAATATTTCTAAAAGTATAACTGTAAAACAACTAATACCTTCAGCATATCATGAAAACAATCCGTATTTTTTTTATACTACTGTCGGTTTGTATTATCTCGCCAAAAAAACAGGTACAATCTCAAAATCAAGTAATTGACTTTACATCTAAATGGGATACCATTCGTGTTTTAAAAAACCCATATAAGGGTTGGTATCACCACATGCTCGATAACGGGATCAAGCGTTATGCTATAACCGATGATTTGCTTTTTGCCACCTTCCCTGGGATGGATCATATATATCTGCGGCTGGCATGGAGTTACCTTGAACCCGGGAATGGTGAATTTGATTGGACGGATATTGATCGTGTGGTGGAAAAATATGTGCCGAAAGGGTATAAAATTTCGTTTAGGATTTCATGCAGCGAAACCGGGCCTTATCCTGACTCTGTTGGAGAATTAACCGATGGAGTAAACTATGCTACACCAAGTTGGGTTAAAAAAGCCGGAGCAGAAGGAACAGTTGTAGATAATGGCAAAATTAAACTATGGGTGCCGAAGTGGGACGATCCTGTTTACCTCGAAAAATTAAATCAGTTCCATAAAGCTTTTGCTGCCCGTTATGATGGACAACCTTGGGTTAGTTACGTGGATATAGGCAGTATTGGCGATTGGGGTGAAGGACATACTTCATTCTCGACTAAGGTCACTCCAACCAAGTCGGAGGTGAAAGCCAATATAGATGTTTACCTGAAAAACTACAGGAAGATCCAGCTGGTTGCAAATGATGACATGGTTTTTGAAGGAAGGGATGAAAAAGACATTCAGGAGTTATATCAATATGCTGTTAGTAATGGAATCACTTTCCGTGACGACAGTCCGCTTGTTGATTGGTATTTTCATAATTATCTCAGTTCGTCAACGATCACCAATCCAGATTTTTACGATCCTCTTTATCTGAAAAGGCCCATCATTATGGAGATGGAGCATTATCACTTAGTTAAAAAAAATGGCAATTGGCTTGGGAAAAACGGTGAGACCATCCTTCCGGAATTTAAAATCAGTGGAGCCGATGTTTTACGTGGTGCCCTGAAAATCATGCACGCCACGTACATTGGTTATCATGGTTATCCTGAAAGTTGGCTTGCAGAAAATCCAGACCTGACCAAAGAACTGGCTAATCGTTGCGGTTACTGGTATTTCCCTGTTAAAGCAATCGTGCCTGTAAAAATGGGAAAAGGTGAAAATTCAATTTCTATTGAGTGGCTGAATAAAGGGGTTGCTCCTGCCTATAACAATTTCAGTCTGGTTTTGCGATTTGAGGCCGAAAAACCAGAAAATTCGTTTGATCAGCTCATTGAAAATTCCGGTAATACAACCTGGTTGCCCGGGAAAACCCAGATTGAAAGATATGTGTTTGACATTCCCCGGGAAACACCCAAGGGTCGTTATAAATTAAGTTTTAAATTACTTGACCAGACGAACGAAAAAAAACAGGATATTCAAATAGGAGTAAGCGATAAAATTATTGATATTCAAGGTTTTGTTTATATCGGGATTATATCTGTTTAGAATTTTCACTTTCATTTCCAGCCTCCCGGATACATTTTTATGGCATTTTTATAATAAATTTTCTCAACTACTTTTTTTGGTAGTTTAAGTCCTTTAAAATTACCATCAACTTCCCATGATGTCATGGATTCACCAGTTGTAAGGAATTTCCAGTCACGTTTCCAAACCGTAAGGACTTTCTCTTTCAGTTTCGCCGGATCAATATCTGCACCGATCCAATCTCCTTCATCCGTTCCATAAATTATTCTATCCTGATATTTAATAAAGAAATCATAAACCTTCAGCCAGTTTTCCACGGCTTGTTTCTCAATATGACACATACGCCCGGCCATATAGTAATGAATTTATACTATTATAAAAATAGCAACTTCTGTTTTTCATTTTGATCTATATTTATGATTGTCTAATGGCATCGACCTTCACATTCCATTGTACTGTCATGTGGAAAGGTAACAGTGTGTTTTATTAATAAAAAGTATTTTCAATTAAAAAACATATCGTATCCTTCGTTTGTGATCTGCAATTATAATCAAATCATTTCCATTTAACGAATTTGGTAATGTGTATTCCCATTATATTTTTCGTCACGTTTTCACATGTTTAATTAGATTATTCGTTTTTTTCACCTTGAAAACCTGAATGAGGCATACTCTTTAATGGTATATTTCTTTTGCAACGTCTCATAGATATATAGATTAAAAATGTGAGTGGAAGTCAAAACTTCTTATAGTCTGATTCAATTCGTTCCGGTCATGCCTTATATTGGGCCTATTCGGCCTGATTAGTGCAAGAAATTTCTTTCTTTAATTTTTGAAATAGAACAACAGGTAGTGCTATTGGTAAGTTATCTGCTTTCATTTCGTTGTACAAGTAAATAAAAAATAAAAAATTACACAACCTTGCGTTATTGTAAATGTTTTCTTATTTTCGCATATTTAATCTCTAATTTGACAACAAACTATGCAAGCCATTGGGGGTACTTTTATGTCTTTCAGGTTGAAAACAGAGTGCGGTTGCTTTGATTTTGTCGAGAAGAGCATTTAAAATTTACTTTGAATATGGAAAAGTTGTATGATGTATTGGTAGTTGGGGAACTGAATGTTGACCTGATTCTGGATAAAATTGAAAAATTCCCGGAAGTTGGAAAAGAAGTTATTGCCGGAAAGATGACATTAACATTAGGGAGTTCGTCTGCAATTTTTGCCAGTAATATTGCAAGTCTTGGTGCCAGAGTTGCTTTTATCGGGAAAATTGGTAATGACAAATTCGGAGAAATTGTACTTGAGAGCCTTCAGAAGAAAAAGGTGGATATTTCTATGATTAAAATCGACAAAAATGTAGGTACCGGGGCGACAGTAGTATTGAATGTTGATGAAGACCGGGCCAATACTACTTATCCCGGAGCGATGGATCATTTGACGATAAATGATATTACTGAATACGATATAGAAAAAGCCCGGCATCTTCATTTTTCTTCCTATTTTCTTCAGCCTGGTATGTGGGGTAATTTAGGTGAATTATTCAGAAAAGCAAAAAAATTAGGATTGACCACTTCATTTGATATGCAATGGGATCCTAAGGAAACCTGGGAATTGGATATTGCAGATGTATTACCTAATGTAGATATTTTTCTTCCCAACGAGAAAGAAATAATGTTTTTAACAGGAAAAGATAATTTAGATGACGCAATTAATTCAATAAAAGCATATACAAACATCCTAATAGTAAAAAGAGGGAATAAAGGATCTCTTGTTCATCATAAAGGTCAGTTAATAAACCTCCAACCATTTCTAAACAGTCAGGTTGTGGATTCTATTGGAGCTGGAGATAGTTTTAATGCTGGTTATATCTATAAATTTATAAATGGCCATAGTATTGAGGAATGCCAAAAGTTTGGAAATCTGACTGGTGCAGTATCAACAACTGCAGCAGGAGGTACCGCTGCCTTTGAAGATTATGAGATATTCAAAAAAACAGCAAAAGAAAGATTTGGAGTTGATATATAAAATATAATCAATGATTGAAAATCCTTATTGAAAAATCAAACCATTGTAAACGCTTGGTTGATCATGTATCGTATGATTCAAAATAACATATTGATTAAACAAATTAAATATCACTAACATGTAAAATTCAGAATTTATGAGAAAAAAACTTTTTGGAACACTTGTCATAATCATCACTTTGTTAGGAAATGTTTTTGCACAGCAACGTGTTGTTACTGGCACAATTACTTCTGCAACAGATGGGCTTACGTTACCCGGAGTTACAGTTATGGTAAAAGAAGTTAAAAATGTTGGTACGATTACAGACGCAGACGGAAAGTATTCTGTTGTACTACAAAATGGCGCAGAAACTCTCGTTTTTTCATTCGTAGGAATGGAAACCACATCAGTAAAAATTGGCACTTCCAATTAATTTATATAAAGTCGATGCAAAAAAAGTATATTAAAATTGCATTCTTATTTCGCTACTTTCATCTTTCCTCTTTTGATAATTTCATAAAAGAAAACAGGCAGAATAATTTTGCATATCCTTTATAAATAGGACTTCTTTAGGTTTTTTTTATAATTTTGAAATACAAAAATTGTCCAATAATAAATATGAAATGGACCAAATGAATTTGAATGGACTACTGGGATATAATCTGGAATGAATTTAAAAATGGCAGTAGTCCTGCTTTTGAAAAGATCTACTATAAATATATTGACGTATTATATAGGTATGGTTCAAAAATTACTACCGACAAGGAAATTGTGAAAGATGCAATTCAGCAATTATTCCTCGAACTGCATTCCACCCGTAAAAACCTGACAGATCCCAATAATCTGGAATTTTATCTTCTAAAAGCCTTAAAAAGGATTATTATCCGTCAAATAACGGATAACATCAAATATGAGCAATTGCACGAAAAAGATATTTATACATTTAAATTGGAACTTAGTTTTGAAGATGAATTAACTAAATCTGAGACAAATGAATCACAAATAGAGTTATTGAAGGATATGATTCAGTCACTCTCAAGCAAGAAAAAGGAACTTTTATTTTTGAAATTCTACTCCGGTTTAAAGAATGAGCAAATTGCATCACTGCTTGAATTGAAACCTGCAACCGTTCAAAAACAGATATACAGGACTATTTTACAATTACAGATAAAGTTCAAAGATAGGATAATTCTATTGTGTGTTATACAACACAAAAAATAACGTACCTGAATTTGTCTGTTTTTTTGAATTTCTTCCACTATAAGAAAAGAAAAACTCGGCATGGAAAAATGTAATATTTATATTAATGATCCATATTTTATTAAATGGATTTTTCAGCCAGATTCATTGTCCGAAAGATATTGGGAAAATTACATTCAGGAACATCCGGATGAGAGATTCACGATTATTCGGTTAAAAGAAGACCTTCGTTATTTAAAGTTTAAAAATGAGGATCTTACAGAAAACGAAAAAAAAATACTCCTGCAGTCAATTTTAAAGAAAAAAGATAAATTGAAATATGTTGACAGATTTCGGAGAGGAGGTATCAGTTTTCTTCGTTATGCAGCTATTGCGCTTTTGTTTCTCATGATTGGGAATGTAATCATGTATTTATATCTGAACAGAAAATCCGACCAGTTGGATTATTATGCGTCTGATAACAAAGTATCAACAGACAATCCCACATTGATTCTGTCTAACGGTACCGAAATCAAATTAAGTAAAGCTTCAAACATCAAATACAAAAAGGGAAACGAAATTATCATTGATGACAGGTCTGTGGCAATTCCGAAGAATACCAATAATGAAATTACTTCTAATCAGATAGTCATGCCATGCGGCAGTAGATCTAAAATAACACTGGATGATAATACTATAGTATATTTAAATGCAGGGAGCAGACTGATTTATCCATCAGTATTCACAGGAAAGGTACGGGAATTAGAACTATTTGGAGAAGCATATTTTGAAGTTAGTGAAAACAAGAAGAAACCATTCATTGTAAAAACCGCTTCTTTGGCTATTGAAGTATTAGGTACAAAATTCAACGTATCTTCATATCAGGAAGATGATGTTGTTCAAACAATATTGGAAAAAGGAGAGGTATCTGTAAAAAGGAACGATATGTCCTTTATTAATAAAAGTGTCATATTGAAACCCGGACAGATGTTAGCCTACAATAAAAAAACGAAAGAAATAAAAACGAACTATGTCGATGTTGAATATTATGTTCTATGGAAAAATGGAATTTTAAAATTCAAAAATGAAGACTTTATTAGAGTCATAAAAAAAATTGAACGGTTTTATGACATTTCAATAAAGTTTAAGGATCCCTGGCATAGTGAAGTTAAAATTAGCGGAAAACTTGATTTAAATGAAAACAAACAAAAAGTCTTCGAATATCTTGAGACACTAACAAAAATGGAAATTAATGAAGAAAAAGTAAATTCTTTTATAATAGACTAATATAAAAAAACCGAGAAATGCTGTAACATTTCCCGGTTAAGCTTATTTGCACTAAGAGAGCTCAGTACATTTTTTAATTTAAACAAACAAATTTATGAAAAAAAAGTATTCATTACGTTTCTTTTGTAATAAAAGGAACAAAGTATGGAAAATTATGAGACTAACAATGATCTTTTCTTTTTGTTTTGTCTTTACTGTTTTGGGGAATTCCTATTCTCAAAACACAAAACTGAATCTACATTTTAGTAATGTAGAATTACGCGAAGTCATCGATTTTGTCGAGCAAAACAGTGAGTTTATTTTTTTGTACAAAAATGAAGATGTTGATGTAACAAAAAAGGTAAACGTTATTCTTGAGAAAGCTAATATAGAAAGAGTACTGGAAGAAATTTTAGCTGGACAAGATGTTAACTACACCGTTTTCGATAGGCAAATAATTTTAACCAGGGAAAACGGGTTATATAACCTTACTGGAGGAAAACAGGAAGAAAAAATCATTTCGGGTATCGTAACTGATGATACAGGATCTCCTGTTCCTGGAGTCACAGTAATGGTAAAAGGCACAACAATTGGCACTATTACCGACTTTGATGGAAAATATCAGATTAAGGTACCTGTGAATGGCAAAATCCTTGTATTCTCGTTTGTTGGTATGAAAGCACAGGAAGTGACGACCGATGGGGTGACAAACCTTAATGTAATTATGAACCCGGAAACTTTGGGGATCGAAGAAGTTGTTGTTACTGCGCTTGGTATCAAGCGTGAGACGAGAGCCATTGGATTTTCTGCGCAGGAGGTAGGTTCAAAAGATTTATCGGGCAACAGGGAACTAAGCGTCGCTAATATGCTTACAGGAAAGGTTGCCGGGCTTCAAATTTCGAGAAATTCATCGGGAACCGGAGGTTCTACTTCAATTTCACTTCGTGGTGTCAAATCGCTCAAAGGTAACAACCAGCCGCTTATTGTGGTGGATGGTGTTCCCATTTCCAACAGAGGGCACGATTCGGGCGGAACCTGGAATGATACAGACACTGGCGATGGCATTGGCGATATTAATTCAGAAGATGTTGAAAACGTGTCAGTTTTAAAAGGACCGGGTGCGACTGCCTTGTACGGTTCAAAAGGCGCTAACGGTGTACTTCTGATCACTACGAAATCCGGTCAGAAGAAAAAAGGAATTAGCGTTGAAGTCAATTCAAATCTTTCTATTGAGACACTTAACCTAGTACCTACTTTTCAGAACCAGTATGCTACCGGTTACGAAGAGACCAACCTTAGCGGATTGCTAAAAATTATCGATGGTAAATCTTATGAAACAATGAAAACTTCGCGTACTGATAGTTGGGGCCCTCCGCTTGATGGCAGAAGAACAATCGTTGACCCATTTGTTTACCCGGAAGATGAATTTAAAAAAACGCTTGTATTGCTCCCTCAGCCGGCTGATAACGTAAAGAAGTTTTATGACACCGGTATCACTAATTCCAACACCATATCCTTATCGGGTGGTAATGACAAGACAACAACCAGGCTGTCACTGGGAAATTCATATACAAAGGGAATTATGCCGAATAATACACTGAGTAAACAAACGATCACATTAAGGACGAGCTCCCAGATTACCGACTATTTATCCTTCGATGTAAAGTTAAACTACGTTCATGACGACGGCAGCAACAGGCCCTCGCTGGGCGCGGGAAATGATAACGTCACCACGACGCTTGTTACCATGGGAAGATATGTCCCGATGAGCTGGTTAAAAGAGTATTATGAAAAAACTAAAAAACCGGGGAGTTGGCCTGGCGTAAACTGCAATCCCTATTTTACCGTGAATGAATTAAAAAATCATGATACCAAGGACCGGTTAATCGGAATGGCATCAGCAACCCTGAAAATTAACAGTTGGTTAAGCCTCCTTGGCCGCGCCGGCACAGATTTTTATAGCCAAAGACAAGATAAAATATGGCCTATTGACTCAAAAGGTAGTGACAATATTTATGGCAGGGTCTATAATTATTCCGGTACTGTCAGGGATGTAAACGCTGATGTGTTATTAATGGCTAACAAACAGCTATCAAAGAAGTTCAATGTAAGCGGCACATTAGGTTCAAGCATTTTATACCAAGAGAGAAAATCGCTGGAACTGGATGCCAGAAAGTTAAAAGCCCCGGGGGTTTATGATGTTAGTAACTGTACAGATATCCGTCCTTCAACTTTATCGTCGAAGAAAGAGATGCAATCGGTTTTCTTTACCGGTCAGGTTGTTTACAATAATTATCTCTATCTTGATGTGACCGGACGTAATGACTGGTCTTCCGCCCTGGGTTTGAATAACCAATCCTTCTTCTATCCTTCGGTGAGTTCAAGTTTTGTATTTTCGGATGCCTTTAAATTTAATCCGGACGGCATCCTGACTTTTGGTAAAGTAAGGGCATCCTGGGCGCAGGTTGGGAATGATTCTGATCCCTATAAAACAATGAACGGGTATAATTCTACTACAACTACTTATGGCGGAGTTGGTTTGTCTTCAATGAATTCACAAATACCCCTTCTTAACCTGGAAAACGAACTGACCGAATCATGGGAAGTAGGCACCAATTTAAAGTTTTTGAATAACAGGATCGGCCTTGATGTTACTTATTATAATGGCAAAACCACCAATCAGATCCTGGAAGCAACTCTTCCTGTAGCCAGTGGATACAGCACCATAGTTATGAATGCAGGCGAAATTCAGAATAAAGGGCTTGAAATTATGCTCAATTTAAACCCTGTAAAGACAAACTCAGGATTCTCATGGGATATTGCTGCGAATTTCGCACTAAACCAATCGAAAGTAGTTTCCCTGCGGCCGGGCCTTGATGCGTATCTCAACCCCAATGGGAAAACTGAAGTAAGGGTTGGAAATGCCTTTGGTAATATTGTAGGGTATGCTTTCAAAAAAGCCCCTGACGGACAGAGGATCGTTTCGGCCAATGGCGCGTATTTACCGGAGGCCTCAAAAACAACTCTTGGGAATACTACTCCTGACTGGACCGGCGGGTTAAACAATACCTTTAGTTATAAGGGATTTACTTTAAACGTACTGCTTGATTTTGTACAGGGGAACGAAATATATTCCACAACAAAATACCAGATGGAAGCCAAAGGAACAGGCTCTTGGACTGTTGAGGGCCGCAGGCCAAGGGATACGGATGACAATGGCGTCCAATTGCCCGAAGTGGGCGTATTGGCTGGCGTTGTTGAAGTGACCGACGCGGGCGGTAACGTTACTTACGTGAAAAACACCAAGGCTGTCAACGGACAAACCTATTGGGCGAACCGCGCATGGTCTGAGATTGGCGAAGAGTTTGTCATCGATGGAAGCTACATCAGCCTGAGGGAAGTTATGCTGTCTTATTCCTTTAAGCCTTCCCTGCTGAAAAAGACCCCCTTTGCAGGAATAACTCTAAGCGCTATCGGACGTAATTTGTTATACCTTGAAGAGCACATGCAGAAAATGGGAGTTTCTCCTGAATCGAACCCGAATACTTCAGCTTCTGATGCCGGTATAGAATCAATTGCAATGCCTTCCACCCGGACATGGGGATTCAATGTTAAACTCACCTTTTAGTTCTGTTGTTGAATTTAAAAAAATACTGATATGAAAAATATAACAAGAATAAAACTACTCTCATTATTTGCACTGGGATTATTTCTGGCCGTTGCTTGTACAGAGAATTATGAGGAAATGAACACCAACCCGAAAATTGTTACATCTGAGTTAATAGATCCGGGGTTGTTATTGACCTATGTCGAATGGAGAAGTGTTGTAGAAAAAGCCTCCTATGGAAATGGCACTTATGGCTGCTTCTGCGGAATGAACTATAGAGGTGACGGCAATCCGTTTGTGGAAACGGATGCCCCCGGTGAATGGGAATTCGAATATACAGTGGCGCTAAATAATTTATCCAACATCATCCAACTCATCGATAACAAAGCGGATAAAGCTGATTATGTGAATAAACAAGCCATTGCCCGTATTTTGAAGGCCTGGTCCGTTTCAAAACTGACCGATACTTATGGCGATGTCCCTTATTCTGAGTCGTGCTTGCCGCTTGATCAAGTCGTGCTCCAACCGAAATACGATACACAGGAAAGCATATACAAGGATTTATTTAAGGAGTTAAAAGAGGCCGCAGCTCAACTGGATGCCAGTAAGGCAACCTATGGTTCGGCAGATCTGATTTACGCGGGCAACACGGCAAAATGGAAAAAGCTTGCCAACTCTTTGCGGTTAAGGCTGGCTTTGCGTGTCCGTTACGTTGATCCGGCGCTTGCCACAGCTCAATTAAGTGATCTTACAGAGAATGATTTAATAACATCTCTTGCCGATGATGCCTATATTAAAAACAATAATGATCAAACCACCCACCAGAACCCACGGTACGCCACTACCATATTAAGCTGGAAAATAATTGATGAATCGGTGTCAGCACATCAGGTAATGATAGATGTTTTAAAAAATGACGGTGTGAATCTTGATCCGCGAATCCGCATTTACGCTGATACGATAACGGCAACCTTTAAAGGAGGTATTTCGCCGAACGGCTATGCTTTTCCAAATTATGATTATCGCGGCAGTCCGACACTGGGGAATGTAACCGCAGAATACAAATACCCATGGGGAGGCAATACTGTTTCAAAACTTGCAGATTTTTGGAAGGTGCCTGTTGTCGCACCTGCAATAATCAAAAGTTCCGAAGTCTATTTTGCTTTGGCCGAAGCCAAATTAGCAGGTTTGTTGCCGGCAGCTTTTACCGGTTCAGCAAATTCCTATTATCAGAAAGGGATTGATGCAGGAATTGCGTGGGCAAAATGGTTTTATGATCTGACCTCGCCGCAGATATCTGCCCTGTTTAAAACTTACGTTCACAATTCTACTTATGCAGGAGGCACAACCTGGACTGATGCCCAGGTTCAGCAATATCTTGATTATAAGAAAATCAATGATGCGACCATTGCCCCCTTTAAAGCAACTCCTATGTATACACTGTCCGGAACTGCGGAGGAACAACTCGAAAAGATCATCAATCAAAAGATAATAGCTCTTTATCCAGATGAATTCCAGGGGTGGTGTGAATATAGAAGAACCGGTTACCCTAAAATACCTATTGGTCCTGATCAGTCGGCTCTGCAGGGAGTAGTTCCGAGAAGAGAATCTTGGCCTAGTTCAGAAGAATCAAGCAATAATGAGAGTTATCAGGAAGCTCTTGCCCTGTATGGAACCGACAGCAGGCTTACAAAATTCTGGTGGGATGCAAATCCAAAGGCTCCGCATATTTATCAATGGACAGCACCAACAATGCCAACAGCATTTCAATAGTTAAAATGGTTAATTTTTATAGAAAATAGCCTGTGGAGAAACTTCTCTGTAGGCTATTTCTTCTTCGTATTGCAATTTTTCCGAACTAATTTTTCAAATCCCGTTAAGAATTTCACATGGGGGATGAAATCCGATTGACCATTTGCTCAACTGTATGAAAAACCTGTATTTATTACTCCTTTGTGGATGTTTGTTAGCTTGTACGCCCGAAAAATCAATCCTACAAACCATCGATTTCAAAGCGAACTGGGACACTGTTCGTGTCCTGAAAAACCCGCATAAAGGCTGGTATCATCATTTACTCGACAATGGTATTGACCATTATAAAATCAAAGACGAAATATTTGAAGGAAAAGATATAAAAGATGAAAAGAAGACATTTCTTACAGTCGATGGCATTGGCCAGTGGGGCATTGTATTTGTCGGAAGAATCCAAAAATATGACTGTCAAATTCAGAAACCATCTGTATACGGTTAAGGCAGAAGGTTTAAATACAGAACTATTACAACTTAAAGCTTGATATTAACTCAACAAAAATAAATCTCTTTTTTACCATGAAAAAAGCACGATCAATAGCAATCAGTTTTCTTAAGCCAATTCATCTTATTTTATATGCCCTTTTTATTATATGTACGGCATATTACAGCCCCCGGTGGGAGATCAGTAATCCTTACGAACAGGTAAATTGGGAAAAACACGGGCAGTACAAGGCCAATCTGCATACACATACCACAAGAAGCGACGGGAGCTTGTCACCTCAGTATGTTGTAGACAAATATCATCAACTGGGGTATGGCATTTTGGCGCTCACCGATCACAATGAAGTAACCTACCCCTGGACGGAATTTTCATCCATGAAAGCCAGTGATAAATCAAAGGAACGTTTGGCAGGCGGTAAGCTTGCACCAGAGCATCTTGTTTACGAAAACCGGAACCCCAAAGCGTTGGGGATGATTGCTATTCAGGGAAATGAAGTTTCGGCACCTCACCATACCGGAAGCTTTTTCAACGATTATAACCATCCTGCCAATCAGGAAGATTCGACATATGTTTCCATATCTGCTAAAAATGGATTGATGATTATCAATCACCCGGGACGCTATAAGCACAATGCTCATTGGTACATCAATTTTTACCGGAAATACAATCATCTGATTGGTATGGAAATTTATAATACTGGCGACCTCTATCCAAACGATCGCCATCTGTGGGATTCCGTTTTGGTTGCCTTATCTCCTGTCCGCCAGGTGTGGGCCTACTCGAACGACGATATGCATGGCGAAGGAAGCCTGGGACGAAACTGGAGTATTTTTATATTGCCTGAATTGACCAAAGAATGGGTCAGAAAAGGAATGGAGGAGGGACGTTCGTTTTACGTTTATTCCCCGGAAGGACATAAAAACCCCAGCATTCCAGTAATTCATTCTGTCCAGGTTAACCAGAAAAAGGGAAGTATCCAGATTATGGCTACAGGACAAGATTCCATTCACTGGATATCTGGTGGAAGAATTGTTCAAAAAGGAGGTTTAATAAAACTGAATGATTGCCCGGAACTTTCAACTTATGTACGTGTTGAAATTTTTGGCCCCGGAGGGGTTATTATGGGCACGCAGCCTTTTTCGGTTCAGAAAAAATAAAAAAATGGTAGTATAATTAAAACGAAACCACATACAGATGAAATAGCCATGAGTGGAAATGCCCTCACCAACCGAAAATGTACAAATGGCTATTCCATGCGTTGTGATTTTGATTGAAAAACTAAAGCAAATACGAGAATTATTCGAATCAACTTTGAAAATTTATACACATGAAACCCACATGACAAATTAAAGACACCCGAGAGGATGAAAATTGGGTGCGATGCAGACGGCACCATTTCAAACGAGGATTTGTAATTTAGCCTCTGTATTCGGGCATAAAATATTATACTATAACTTTGTCAACGCTCCGGTCGTAGTCCGCTTTTAACCTGGTGCATTAAAGCCCCCCGTTTAGCATGGACGCAGGATGTAGAGTAAATATTATTGGTGAAAGGTATTTTGTCACTACTTTATCCCGCATGTGAGTATGCATAGTTTATGAACATTCTGCCGAAGAGCTTAATTTTAAAAGACTGAGTGTATGAAAACAAAAAATGCAAACGAATCGGCCGACAAAATCATTTCGATGCCTGTTGTTAACCTTCATGCAGCGGGGATAGACTTAGGTAGCAAAAGTCATTTTGTATGTGTATCGCAAGACAATGTAAAAGAATTTGGTGTTTTTACCATTGATCTACATGCCATTGCAAGACATTTAAAAGAGCATGAGGTACAAACCGTAGCAATAGAATCCACTGGATTCTATTGGCGTCCGTTGTATTTGCTGCTTTTAGACTATGGTTTTGAAGTGGTTTTGGTTAATGCCCGTCATCTTAAAAATGTAAAAGGGCATAAGACCGATGTGGTAGACTGCAAATGGTTACAGCTATTGCACAGTATAGGTCTTCTTTCAAACAGTTTTCAACCCAATGAATGTTAATTGGCTCAATCAACACATTTTTAATTTGTTCCATTTTTATCCCTCCATTTTTTTAACATTTTTAGCAATGTTTCAATCTGGTCAACAGTGTGACTGGCAGAGACTGTTATTCGGATCATGTACCCTTTCAATTTTACCGGATAATTCATAAAAGGAGCAATTATCCCGTTGTTTTCCAGAAAAAGGGACAAATCTTTTGCTTTGGATAACTCAGTTAGCATAATGGGAATAATCGGTGTATTATCCGTTGTGGTTTGAAACCCTAACCCGATAATCTCTTTCCTGAGTTCCCCTGCACTCTCAAGCAAACTAACGCGCAGTCCGGGATTTTTTTGTATTATTTTCAGAGATGCAATACCTGTAGCAATGATAGAAGGAGGCAGCGATGTTGAGGCCTGGTACGTTGCTGATTTTTCCCTTATTAAATTAGTAAGCTCATTAGTTCCGGAAATAAAACCTCCGTATCCGCCTAATGCTTTGCTCATTGTACCGGTTGTATATATATTTTCGGCCCAATCAAGATTAAAATGTTCGGCTGTCCCTCTTCCGTTTTCTCCCAGAATACCTGTCGAGTGAGCATCATCAACAACCAGAATGGCGTTGTGTTTCTCAATTAATGGGTAAATTTTATCCAAAGGGGCAATCTCGCCAGTGAGGGCAAAAATACCATCTGTAATGACCAAAGGATTCAATCCCTTGTGATGACCAAGCAAATTCTCAAGATGAGATGCATCGCAATGGTTAAAATATTGGATGTTTTCAATTCCTCTGGGAATACTTCCTGTTATACTGGGATGAGCAAGTTCATCAATAAAAACTGCTGAATACCTGTTTTTCAGTATTTCAAGTAAAATACCATTACCCATATATCCTGACGCAAATATAACAGCATCTTGTTTTTTCATAAAAGCTGCAAGTTGCTTTTCAAGTTCGAGATGAATGTCGGCGGTACCCGTTGTGCGTCGGGAAGCAGAGAAATTATTACCATACATCTTAATAGATCGAATGGATGCTTTTTTTATTACTGGATGATTAGCAAGACCAAGATAATTATTGCCTGCGAAGTAAGAATATTTATTCCCGTTACTCTTGATATAGTTGCCAACACTGCTATTTAAAATTGTCACACTATTCATTAGAAGTTATACAAATTTCATTACGATTAGTTTTCTGCTACATTAAAAGGCTGGTGCCACCTGCTCCAGTCCGACCACAATCCATCACTGCATTTTTGACGTACACGACAAAAGTAAGTGTACCCAGCGATAAGATGAAATTTACCTTTTAATGAACCAGTGAAAGTTCCAAAATTGGCATTGATTGTAATGCTATCGTTGGTTCCCATGCTTTTAGATTTATATACTGTATTACTGCCACTAAAATCGGTAGCTAATTCCACCTCCCATGTTTCCATCTTTCCAAGGCCGTGATATGGGGTTTTATACAAAACCGGGTTAACCGGACAAGCAACAGGTCCAATAGGTTTTTGGGAAACTACAAAATTATCATACCATCTTCCCTCTGTTTTACAGGCTCCGCCATTCCAGTACGATTCAAGAAATACTGCATTAATTCCATGTTTTGCATAACTCCCTTTGAGATTCAGGTTTGTACGTTCTGCTTCCAAACGTCCATCAATCCACAACCGGCAAGAACCATCCGATTTGCCAGGTGTATTCAATTTTGCAGAGGCTTCGACTAAAACCCAATAACCAGATTCAGTTCCCGATGAAATCTGGAATGTTGAGCAAGGGTTATTACCTAACCATTTAAGGTTTTTAAAATCATTATATCCGTTGGTTATTATACTATCCGATTGTCCATAAACCCCACTTGCAGGATCAAGGGTAAGCGAATTATCTTTACCACTCCAGACATGGGCTATCATGGCCTGCTGCCATTTTTCTGAAACGATGCTGGTTGCCCTTGACATTTTGAAGGGAGCCCCCTCCCAACCATATTGATGTTTTACATATATCCTCCAATAAACTTCATCAAAGTGTTTCCCTTTTTTTACGACCATTGAACCATTGGGAAAATCACCAAATGCCAGTTTCCGCCCGCCCTCTCCTTCTACATCTCCCTTTTTAAATCCAGCTTTCATAGATCCCCCGTCCTTACTAAATGATTCGCTATAATCAATTTCACCTGAAGATTCAAGATATTTTCTTTCTTGATTAAAGTCATCATACCAAATGACATCGGAGTCATTTTCCTGGGGTTGAAATTCACTTATCCCTATGGAATGAATGTGCGGGACCTCTGTAATGACACTATCAGGCACACATTGTTGCTCTGTTGTCTTTTTTACATTTTGAACAGGCAGGATAAAAAAAACTATCACAAAGGGGATAATTACAAGAAAAACATTTGCAAGCATAGAATAGTTGTATTAAATCAAGTTTAAGTAACGATATAAAAGTAGTAAGAATTTCGTTTAGTTGTTTGCTGCTGATATATTAGTGATGTGTATTAATAAATACTTTAAAATACAATAATATTGAGAATTTTATTTTCAAATAATTACCTATATTTTTTTGCATAAATACAAATGTTATTCTCACACGAATCAATTATCTTGCATACAAAAAGCAAAATCACTTATTAATCATTGATAATCAATAATTAGCAAATAATAGAATGTATTGGAAATTTATCAGACTTACTTTTTGCAGTTTAAATCTTTAAATAATTTTACGAAACTTTTATGTCTAAATATAATAAGTTTACGAAAATCGATATATTTGTAACGAAATACAAATATATCATAAATGAAATACCTGAATAGTGAACTAGCAGAATTGAAATTAAAAGGGGGGGGGTATACAGCCAAAGAAATAAGTTCTCAGCCAGAACTATGGATGGAGACCTATTTAAAGTTGTTAAAAGAGGAAGAAATAATCAGTCATTTTCTTGGCGAATTTTTGAAGAAGGATCATCCAGATGTAATTCTTACAGGAGCTGGGACATCGGCTTTCATTGGAGAGGTGTTGGTAGGGGCATTTAGCAAAAAATTGAAGGTTTCTTGCCGTGCAATTAGTACAACAGATATTATTACTCATCCTGAAAATTATTTCATTAGGTCCAGACCAACATTATTGATGTCGTTTGCACGATCAGGTGACAGCCCGGAAAGTCTTGCATCGGTTGAACTTGCTAATAAATACTGTGATGAATTATACGAATTGAATGTTACCTGTAATAAAGATGGCGAATTGGCAAAAAATACAGGTAAGGGAAATTCACATGTTTTTTTATTACCGGAACAAACCAATGACAAGTCGCTTGCAATGACAAGTTCATTTTCATGTATGTTGCTTGCGGGGTTGTTGATTCTTAACATTAAAGAAATCAGGCAACAGGAACCACTCATCAAAAAAATACAGAGTTTTGGCAATTATATTTTAAATGAATGTTTACCTGGCCTGAAAAAGGTAGCAGAGATGAATTATGAACGCATGGTGTTTTTAGGATCAGGACCGCTTTTGGGGGTTGCACATGAATCACACCTAAAAGTTCAGGAGATGTCAGATGGAAAAGTTATTTGCAAGTTTGATTCTTTTTTGGGGTTCAGACATGGGCCTAAGGCAGTGGTCAATAATTCAACAGTTGTCGTTTACCTATTCTCAAACAATGCTTATGCAAAGCTTTACGAGATAGATTTGGTGCACTCAATAAAAGCAACAACAGTAGGAGAAAAGTCGGTTGCCATTGGAACTGATTATGATGAGAAAGATTTTAAATATGATTTTTCCATCTCATTTCCGGGTGGAACAGCAGATATTCCCGAAGACTTTCTGTCAGTGTTTTACATTCTTCCTGCCCAGATTATTGGGTTTTATAAATCATTACATCTGGGATTATCACCTGATTCTCCTTCTAAAAGCGGTTCTATAACCAGAGTCGTGCAGGGTGTGAATATATATCCATCTGATTTTAATGACTCAACTTATAGTAATTAAAAAGTTGACTATTCATTATTATTGAGGTTCACGCTTTATGAGGCTAATAACAATAGAAATCTACAAATAAATATGAAAAATTCAAGAGATATTTTTCTTGATTTAATAGCAGAAAACCGGCGAGGCATGAAAAAAGGGATGTATTCGGTATGTTCTGCTAACGCTGATGTACTTAAAGCCTGTTTTAAGCAGGCAAAAGCTGATAGAACCATACTTTTGGTTGAATCTACTTCAAACCAGGTTGACCAATATGGTGGATATACCGGGATGAGACCGGTTGATTTTGTCAATTATGTATATGATATTGCCCGGGAAGTTGATTTTCCGAAAGAGATGATTCTTTTGGGCGGCGATCACCTAGGGCCAAATACATGGCAGAATCACCCGGCAGAAGAAGCTATGTCGAAAGCGAAGATACTCATCGAAGAATACATAAAAGCTGGGTATCAGAAAATCCATCTTGACACCAGTATGTTTTGTGCCGATGATAATGGCGATAGGGCCAAACCTTTAGCGGATGAAGTGGTCGCAGAAAGAGCTGCTGTACTTTGTAAAATCGCTGAAAAAACATGGGCAAAATATCGTCATAATAGCTCAAAACCTATTTATGTTATAGGAACTGAAGTTCCAATTCCTGGAGGAGCAAAGGAAGCAGAGGAGGAAGTTGTCCCAACAACACCAGGTGATACTGTAAAGACAATAAGAATTACGAAAGAATATTTTATGAAAGCCGGGCTGGAAGATGCATGGAAACGTGTGTTTGGGGTTGTTGTCCAACCTGGGGTTGAATTTGGGGATGATCAGGTATTTCATTACCAGCGGGAGAAGGCGAAGGAACTAAGTGAAAAAATCATGGAATTTGATCAGCTTGTTTTTGAAGCGCATTCTACAGATTATCAGACGGAAGCACACTTGAACGAACTGGTGGAAGATCATTTTTGTATTCTTAAAGTTGGTCCTTGGTTGACCTTTGCCTATCGGGAAGCTCTTTTTGCTTTGGAAGCAATGGAAATTGAAATCCTTGGGAAAGACCATAAAAATTTATCAAAATTGCGTGAAATACTGGAAAGGTCAATGATTGAAAAACCTAAGTATTGGGAAAAATACTATTTTGGAGATGAGAAACTTAAGTTCTTTAAGCGTAAATTTAGTTTTTCCGACAGATTAAGATATTACTGGCCAATGGCAGAACTTAATTTGGCCAGAAACAGGCTGTTTGAAAATTTACAAAACAATAAAATTCCTCACTCACTTTTAAGCCAGTATATGCCGGTTCAGTTTTACCAGGTATGCGAAGGAACGATCAATGCCGAACCCAAAGACTTAGTGCATAGCTATATTCAGATCGTAACAGGAATTTATTCACGGGCATGTGGTTTATCTCTCCCCCAAAATATAATTAAATGATAAATTGTAAAAAGATATACACATACTAACAAACTTTTGAAAAATCTGTCGTGTCGATTTTTGTGACTTCGGATCTCTGTGACATTTTTTCTTTGGCTTAATTGCCTGTAAAAATCAATTTTGTGATGTCTTCTAAATTTAAAATGTAACTGTTTTATCGGCCCAAACCACTAACTCCACGCAATCGATCATTGTTGATATGGGGCAGGCTTCGGTACTGTCTAACTGTCGTGATTTTAAACAAGTGCCACAAGCAAGTATTTCTCCTCCAACTTCAATAAATTTCTTCAATTGCTCGTCAACGTTGTATTTCGCGTGGGTTAAACCTTCGCATTCAACGGCTTCGCCCATCAAAAACACTTTTACTTCATGACCAGTTTTTTTTGCTGTAACCGCAAAACGGAAAGCATTCCACGCTTTTTCAAACTCTTTGGTCTCAAGAATAATACCGATTTTCATTGTTCTGTTATTTAAAAAGTTAATACGATTTTATTTTTACGGATCAGGTCGTACAGATCGGCCAGAGAAGAGTATTTGCAAACCTCCGGCTCGTTATTTTTCCGACTTTGCAAACAAGTTCCGCAGCCCAAAATAACCCCGCCATTCTCTAAAAACTTGTCAGTTTGCTGTTTCATATCCGTATCTGTTTTTACCATATTATCCAGTTCAACACCTTTCCCAAGCAAAAATATGCTTACGGTATCGCCCTGATTTTTAGAATAATTGGCCAGACGCAAAGCATTCCAAACCGTTTCGGTGTCGTTGGAATAAATGACCATTCCAATAGTGGTGGGCGACTCTTTTTTCTCTTTGGACGGTTTTGCATAAATGCTGCCTGCAAATACGCATGTCAGAAATACCATAAGTACAATTTGTTTTTTCATCCGAATATAATTGGTTTTTTATTTGTCGGATGGAACTCGCATGTGAGATATTCATCCTTGTTTGTGTTCAACGAACATGCTCGTTTCATAAATGGTAAATTTTAGATTGTGAGTTTTTTAACAGCATTGGTAATTACTTCGACCGTAAAATCTATTTCTTCCTTCTTCGTCTTTTTCCCGGTTGAAATTCGTACCGTTGCAGCAGCAGTTCTGAAATCAAGGTTCATGGCCTGAAGGACAGACGAAATGGTTGTTTCGCCGGAATGGCAGGCTGAACCGGTTGAAATTAAAACATCGCTGCTGATGAATGAAGCCAAAGCGTAAGCACTGACATTTTCGAAAGCGACACTCAGCGTATTGGGCAGGCAATTTTCCATACTGCCGTTTACATGAACTTGATTACCAAGCTGGGAAACCAGTCCATCAAGCAACAGGTCTCGCGAAACCTGCATATTGTGCTGATTTTGTTTGAAATCGCGCAGCGCCACTTCGCAGGCTTTCCCAAGTCCAACGATGTGAATAACATTTTCTGTTCCCGGGCGAATGCCGTTTTCCTGTCCGGCGCCCTGCATCAGATTTTCGATTTGGGTTCCCTTTCGGATATAAAGTGCACCGATACCTTTGGGCGCGTACAATTTATGCCCAGCGAGCGTCAGCAGGTCAACCCCCAGTTGATTCACATCGGTTTCAATTTTTCCGACCGACTGAGACGCATCAGTATGAAAAAGAATATCGTTTTGCCGGGCAATTGCACCGATTTCCTGAATAGGCTGAATCGTTCCAACTTCGTTGTTGGCGTGCATCACAGTAATCAAAACAGTATCCTTTCTAATCGCACTTTCAACATCTTTGGGATTAACCCATCCATATTTATCCGCCAGAAGATTAGTGATCTCGAACCCTTGTGAACCCAGAAATTTGCAAACTTCTGTCACAGCAGGGTGTTCGATAGCCGAGGTTATAATGTGCCGCCCTTTATCGCTGTTTGCCCAGGCAATTCCTTTAATGGCCAGGTTATTTGATTCGGTGGCACAACTGGTAAAGTAGATTTCTTGCGGTTGACAGTTGATCAATTCGGCAACCTGTACCCGTGCTTTTTCAACGGCTTCTTTATTGCTTCGTCCGAGTGAATAGGAGCTGGAAGGATTTCCGTAGAAAGATTCGATATACGGAAGCATTTCTTTTGCAACCTCCGGATCAACGGGAGTTGTGGCGTTATAGTCGAGGTAAACCGGATGTTTCATATAGCTTGGTAATTTAATTGGACATACTTTGTTTTATTTTCCACTCCGGATAACCTTCATCCAGTCTGCGGACCTGGTATCCCTGTTCTTTCAGGAGCTTTACGGCTTCATCGGCCAGCACGCAAAACGGCCCGCGGCAATATGCGATAATCTCTTTTTCTTTTGCAATGGTTTTCAGATTGGCTAAAAGTTCGTTCATTGGGATGGAGACAGCCCCGGTAATGTGCCCAAATTCGTATTCTAACGAAGGACGAACATCGAGTAGCAATACATTTTCAGATTCAATCATCTGCTCCAATTCACCAAGACTGACTGCATTCTGTGCATTGTTGTCTTCCCGCTGACGGTTCATTATTTTTTCCAGTTCAGCTATTTCCTGAGAGCCATAGCGGATTATATGCTGATAAACCGACAAAAAATCATCGTTGATTAAAGAATAAAACACATACTGCTTTTCCTTTCGGGCTTTTACAATGTTGTTATTCTTCAAAACCTGAAGGTGCTGGGAAGCATTGGCAATTGTGAGATTGGTAGTTTGTACAATCCCTTCAACGCTTTTTTCACCCTGTGAGAGCATTTCAATGATTTCTAAACGATTGGGATTGGAGATGGCTTTGAGCAGTTTGGCAAGTCCATCATACATGGCATCTTTAAATTCGCGACCTTTCATTTTTAATTGTGTTAAAATGATTCGGCGAATATATGAAAGTTATTCAAGTATTCAATAAGTTTATTGAATACTTGAATGGCTATGCAATTTTTTTTATAAAAAGCTCAATAAATATCCTAAACCAGCACCACCCAGCACTACAAATGCACTATTGATTTTCTTAAAGCCAAATACTGCGGCAAGACTTGTAACAGCTATTGCGATTGTACGCCAGTCTGAAATCGTGTCTTTGCCCATTTGATAGCATATAGCAACTATTATAGCGATTGAAGCCACGTTTACCGCATCTAAAAAGACCGAGAATAGTTTTGAATTTCTCATCTTTCGGACAAGTGGGTTGAGCAATGCCACAAATAAAAATGATGGAAGGAAAATGCCAATCGTAGCTATTATTGCTCCTGTAAAATTGTTGATTTGATAGCCAATAAATGTTACCGCAGAAAATACAGGGCCTGGTGTAAATTGTCCGACAGCTATGGCGTCGATTAATTGTTGACGTGAAATAATGCCTGTTGCAACAAGTTCAGTATCGAGAAAAGCAAACAGTACATAACCGCTGCCGTAGAGTATCGCACCAATTTTCAGGAAGATTAAAAAAGTGCTGAGATTTCGGGCATTTATAAATCCGGTATTGGATAATTGCAGCAATACAAGTGGAAAAAAACTTTTTGTCACATCTCCCTTGTTATTTCTGATAGCAGTCATAGCCAATGAAACAAAGCCAGCACCAAACATCACATAAATCTCGTTAATGCCAACCAAACAAAGTATAAGGGCAATAACTCCAATAAATCCCAATTCAACGGTCTTTAACGATCTCTTAGCAAGCGGATAAATAGCTGCAAGAATTATAGCAATAATAGCCGGTTTTATACCGTATATGAAGGGTTGGGCCTGTGGCAATTGGCCGTATTCCTTGTAAAGTACAGCAAAAATCCCTGTAATGATAACGGCAGGAAGAATAAAGCATAAACCTGCAACAATCAGACCTTTCCAGCCTGCCCGTTCATGTCCGATATGGATTGCCATTTCGGTGCTGTTTGGCCCCGGGATGAGATTGGTAGCTCCGATTAAATCTAAAAAATGCTGTTCATCCATCCATTTCCGTTTCTTTACCACTTCATCCTGCATCATGGCAATATGTGCGGCAGGGCCACCGAAACCAATAGTTCCCAACTTCAAAAATAATTTGGCTATTTCAACTAATTTTGTCATTTACAACCAAGCTGTTTTTACAATTGTGGCGTAAATTCCGATAATTCGTAGATTCCAAGTTGTTTCTCAATATTGGCTACTTTTTCAACGATAGTACCGAAGCCGTTTTCTCCGAAAAATTCATGTTCCCTGTCTTCAAATTCTTCGCCCAGGGCAAAGTATTCATTTTTAGAAACTATTTTTCTCAATGCTGGAAATAAAATGGTATCCTCCCAGGCTTTGTGGGGATGGTACATCCTGTTAAAATCATGCAGTAACCTGATTAGTTTCTGAGTATCCTCAGCATTTTTAAGGGATACAGGAGTTACCAACTGCAAAATCTGACCAGTTATTTTTTTACCTGTAGAATGTTGAATATAAAGTGTCTGAACAAGGGGCACCAGTTGGTTGGCATTTACAAACCTGGGGAAAAGAAAATCCTCTTCGAGTTTTTCATGATAATCTCCAATAAAAGTTCGGATTATTTCTGCGGAATTTTTCAGGATAGCCATATCGAATTGTTCATTATTGGCAAGATGTAGCTTGCAAGTATCGTAAATGAGCAATATCCGGCTCAGTACCCCATGCTCCCGCATCAGGTCTTCCGGGGGTGATACTTCCGGTTCGCCTTCTTCTTTGCAGGCAGTTACCAGACCCAATCCGGTAACGCCGGTTAATGTACCTAAAAGAACACCTTTTTTAAGAAATGTCCGTCTGTTGTTTTCGGAACCTTCAACGGGAAGTTGTTTGTTTTTAATGAAAGTTTCCATAATCTATGTTTTAGAGGGTTTATAAATTTTCGAATCAAAAGACCATTTTCCTGCCCCGTAAATCAATAAATAAATCAAGAGAAGTGTCATTGCAAAGTCGGTACGGTATTCATGTGCCATATTCCAAAAGCCTTTATTTATAAAGATAGGCCATTTGGTGGTAACAAAGGCTGTCATCATAATAACAAGCAGGGGAATAGAAGCTAGCCTGGTGAGTAAACCAAACAGAACGAGTGAGCCGCAAATGATTTCAAAAGTAGCTGCAAAATAAGCCCAGAAGGCAGGATCTGCGAAACCTATTTTCTCAAAACGCCCTGTACCGACCAGTTCAGGGAACATATACTTTTGGATACCTTCGGACAAGAAAATCAATCCTACAATTAACCTGATAAGGATTGTCCTGTTGTCATTTACTGTGTAGAGAATGATTGTTTTAATGCTTTTTTTCTGTTTCATTGTATGGAACTTTGTTCGTTAAAACAAAACATCATCTCAAATAGTTTAGAATCAATCGCTACAATGATCGCAGCTACATTTTTTGCCTTTTGCTTTTTCAAAAGCTTCTTTTCCTTCGGCCACTGAAAAGTAAATTAGTCCTGCTGCCCCAATTACATCAGCATAAGCAAACCCTGTAAGTTCGTAAATCAGGCTCGATACCAGTAACACGATTGACATATAAACACATACTTTAGTGCAGTTGGCGTCGGCTACAATGGGTTCTGAATTAAGTTGTTTCCCAACTTTCTTCTTGGCATTCATCAGCCAAACCATCACGGCGATAGAGACCAATGAAATTACGACACCCCAGAAGGTTGTTTCGGGCTTTTGATGGTTGCTGAGATTTAAAATTATACCTGCCAATAAACCTACTGATAAAAGGTAGAATGCCGTTCCCGTTATTTTGAGGGCTTTTATTTCGAATGCGCTTTTTGAACTTTCCGGATTTTGACGGATACGCAAAATCATTACAGCAATCCCAATGCCCGACGTAACTTCAATAAAGCTATCGACACCAAAACCAAACAGGGTAAGGGTTTCGTCTGTATAGCCCAGAAGCATGGATACGAGCCCTTCTATGAGGTTATAGAAAATCGTAAACAGGCTCAGTGAATATGCCGTTTTATATAGTTTCTGTTGTTTTAATTCCATGATTAAAATTTTAAAATTAAGTCACGTTATTTGTTAAAGTACTTATCATACGGTATGTACACCAAAATTCCGGTTTTGTTTCATGATCGCATTGTCAAAGAAATCTAAATTAAACATTTACATGTATTGATTCAATTCAGCAACAGATTTATTCAAATCTCTTTCCAGTTCAAGCAGTTTATTTACACTTTCGTAATAGAATGAGAGTTCAGACAGATAATTTATCAGCGAAATTTCGCCTTTGTCCAGCGCTTTTTTCAGCAAATCTGAATTATCCAGTGAAAATAAGCCGGAACGATAATCAAGTACATTCTTTTGTAATCCAATCGCTTTTTCATGCAGCGCTTTCAGATGGTTGTAAAACTGGATTTTATAATCGCTGACCATACTTTCTGACGCCAATGCCATCGCCCGGGCAAACTTTGTTTGATTTTTATTTTCCCATAAAGAAATGGATATGCCTGCCGTTATTCCTTGAAACTGTTCGCCAACAACTGATTCGCTCATGTATCCTGCCTGAAGTTTAGGCAAACTCATGGCTCGGTTCAATCCAACTTGTTTTTCGCTGATCTCAATTTCTTTTTTCAACCAGTTCAGCATTGGATTATTGTTCTCAGCCAGTGCATACCATTGTTCGAAATTTTCCGGAATAACAGAAATGTCAGACACGGTATCTGTGAAATCAATAAATTGTCCGCCATTTAAGCGGGCCAATTCCGACCATAAGGAATTTCGTTCAATTTTGATGGATTCCAACTCTTTCTGAGTGTTCAGCAAGTTTAATTTTGCTTTGTTGAATTCAATAATGGAGGTTTCGCCAATATCGAATATTGCTTTATACGATTCAGCAATATTCTGAGCGTGAGCCAGTCGTTTTGAAGATTCAAGTTTCAATGCATTAATGTAAATCAAGTCGGAACAAATCAATTTTGTTTCCAGCCGTATCGCTTTTAGCTGCTTCAGGTATTCGAGTTCTGCCTGTTCATTTTTCAGATCTGAAATCTGGTTTTTGTATCCGTAAGCTGTTGGAAAATCAAAGGTTTGCCTGATACTGATATCAGTCCGGTTCCCAATTACCGAAGGATTGCCCCAAAGATAACTGAACTCTGCCTCGGGGTTTTGAAGATATATTCCTGTTTTGTTTCCAATCTTTTCGGCATCGGCTTTTTTTCTTAATGCTGAAAGCGTGGTGTTGTTCTTCGCAATTTCTGTCACAATGTTTTCAATTGTATTTTGAGCGAAAAGATTGGAACTTAACACCAGTATGGCGGTAAATAGTAAAAGTAAGTGTTTCATATCTTTTCTGTTTTAACGGTTCCATGATGGTTTAAAATGCTGTAAACGATAGGCACAATATAAATATTGAGCAGGGTAGAAGTAAGCAAACCACCCAATATAACTTTTGCCATCGGGCTCTGAATTTCATTTCCGGAGAGGTCATCCCGCATGGCCAGTGGTATTAATGCAAGCGCTGCGGTGAGGGCGGTCATTAAAATAGCGTTTAGCCTGTCGGATGAACCGGTTCTTACTGTTTCCTGTAATGAAATTCCCTGACTTTTCAGTTTCTCATAATTTGAAATGAGCAATATCCCGTTTCGGGTTGCAATGCCGAAAAGTGTGATGAAACCAATAATTGCAGGAATACTCAAAACGCCTGATGTTACCCAGATGGAAAACACTCCGCCAATTAATGCCAATGGTAAATTAAGCAGAATAATCCCTGCCAGTTTGAAATTTTTAAACTCCTGAAATAGTAGCAGGAAAATGATAATTAGTGCAATGATGGACGTGAGTATCAGTGTTTTTGAAGCTTTTGCTTCGCTTTCGAATTGTCCCCCGTATTCGACCCGGTAACCTTCCGGCAGATCAACTTTTTCGTTGATGTTCCTTTTAATATCCTGTACAATGCTTCTCAAATCACGTTCGGCAACATTGGCCGATATTACGATTTTACGTTGTACGTTTTCACGGCTTATTGAACTTGGCCCGGATACGGAAACAATATCGGCAACTTGCTCCAATGGCACTTTTTTGCCATCTTCAGTGTCAATCAATGCCGAACGGATACCTTCCAGTGTTTCGGTATAATCGCTGTTCAGGCGCAATACCAAATCAAAACTCCGCTGACCTTCATAAATATCAGTAAGTTTTTCGCCGCCAAACGAAACATCAACAAACTCGTTGAATTGTTCAATGGTTATTCCGTATTGTGCCAGCATGTTGCGGTTGGCCCGGATTTGTATTTGCGGTATTTCAATCTGCTGGTCAACATTCACATCAACCAGCCCGTCAATATCCACGATGGCACTTTTTATTTCATTGCCGGTCGAGAACATTTTATTCAGATCGGTGCCAAAGAGTTTAATGGCAATATTGGCCCTTGTTCCCGAAAGCATGTGGTCAATCCTGTGTCCAAGAGGCTGTCCGACAGTATACGCAATGCCGGGGATGTGCGACAATGTTGCCCGGACATCGGCCATAAATTCCTGCTGGCTGTGGTCTGCCAATTTGAAATTAACATCTATTTCCGCACTGTTGGTCGTTTGCGAATGCTCGTCCAGTTCGCCCCGGCCTGTCCGGCGTGCAGTACTTGATATTTCGGGGATAGATAATAGTTCTGTTTCAACAAGATTACCCAAATGGTTGCTTTCTTCGAGCGATGTGCCGGGTTTTGTAATAACCGATAAGGTTAATGCCCCTTCATTAAATTCGGGTAAAAAACTTCGGCCAAAGCCTGAAAGTGCAATGAGTGAAACAACCAGTAACCCGAGCGTTGAAAATAGTACTATTCGTTTGTGTTTTAGTGCCCATGCAAGCGATTTTTCGTAGTGAAGCGTGAGCTTTCGTACCAGCCATTTTTCCTTTTCATTCTTTGCAAGAAACTTTTCATCCGAGAGCAGCATTTTTGATAATAATGGCGTCAGGGTCATGGCAACGACAAGCGAAACAAATAACGAAACGATAAACGCAATGCCCAATGGCTGCAACATACGCCCTTCCATTCCGGAAAGGAAAAATAAAGGTAAAAAGGCAATCATTATTATTAATGTTGCATTCAGGATGGATGCCCGTATTTCTTTTGACGCTTCGAAAACAACGGTAAAAGACGATTGCCTCTCGTGTTCCGGGTTGAGCCTGTTTTGGCGAAGCCGTTTATATACATTTTCCACATCGATAATTGCATCGTCAACCAACGAACCAATGGCAATTGCCATACCGCCAAGGCTCATTGTATTGATGGTCATACCAAGCATTTTCAAAACCAAAATGGCTCCAAGCAGCGATAGCGGGATTGCAAGCAGCGAGATTATTGTCGTTCGGAAACTGCCGAGAAAAAGAAATAAAATTATTATTACAAAAATTCCCCCCTCAATCAGCGCATCCTGTATATTATTTACTGAGGTTTCGATAAAATCTGCCTGACGGAATATTTTAGTGTCTAACCGAACATCAGCAGGCAGGGTTTTCTGCAAAATGGCAAGGTTTTCTTCAATGCGTCGGGTTACTTCCAGTGTGTTTGCATTGGGCTGCTTCGAAATGGAAATTATAATTGCCGGTTTCGCATTTTCAGACGCATATCCCATTTTGGGAGCGCTCCCGATTTTAACTTCGGCTACATCACGAATTCGTATGGGTTTGCCATTTATTGATTTGATGTAAGTATTTCCTAAATCTTCAATATTGTATGTCCGGGTTATTCCGCGTACCACGTATTCATTCCCAAACTGACGAAGTACGCCGCCTGTTGAATTCCGGCTGATGCCCTGACAAATTCCCGTTAGTTCTGTCATTGAAACACGATAGTATTTCATTCGCTGAGGATTTGCCAGAACCTGGTATTGTTTGTAGTCACCGCCAATGATGGTAACCTGGGAGACTCCGCCTGTGGCGAGAATGAGGGGTTTCACATTCCATTCGGCAATGGTCCGCAGGTCCATCATGCTTGTGCTGTCGGCCTGTATTCCTACAAAAAATATTTCGCCCATAACACTCGACTGGGGAGCTAACACCGGTTGCCCGACTCCCAATGGCATTTGCGATGAAATACTGATCAATTTTTCGCTCACAATTTGCCGGGCTTTAAAAATATCGGTACCCCAGTCAAATTCGATCCATACAAATGAATAACCTTGCGAAGACGCTGAACGCACCCTGCGAACATCGGTCGCTCCGTTTACAGATGTTTCAATAGGAAAAGTAACAAGCCGTTCTACTTCTTCCGAAGCCATACCATGTGCATCGGTCATAACAACAACCGTGGGGGCGGTAAGGTCGGGAAAAACATCTACATCCATGTTTGAGGCAGTTCTCATCCCGAAAACCACCAGTATCACTGAACAAAGCAAAATCAGATATTTGTTGTTCAGTGAGAACTTTATAATATTATTCAACATCTTATGAGATTTTCATTAATGAACATGGCCCGAATGGGCATCCAGTGTCCCGGTAGCCTGAGCAAGCTTGATGAGGATAGCCCCGCGTGTTACAATCCGTTCATTGGCAGTTATACCTTTCAGTATTTCTGTTTTTATGCCATCCGTCTTGCCCACTGAAACTTCGCGTTTCTCAAAAAGCTCAGGGGTTATCTGCACCCAAACAAAATAATTGCTTTGTTCTTCCATTAAAGCGGTATTGGGGACTGTAAGAGCCTGTGAATTAGTTAATGTTTTCAGATAAACTTCTACAAAACCACCGGCTGTAAAACTACCTGTATTGTCAATCTGCAAATTCACAGGAATAAGGTAATTATCGCTATTCGCAGCTTTTCCATACGACAATATTTTCCCGTTCAACTGCTCAAATGAGTAAGTCAGGTTATCGTGTGTGGTACGGATGTTTGCCGATTGAATGGAACTTAAAACTGAAGCATATTTCTGAGGCACATCGGCGGTAAGGATAAGGGTTTTGTTTTGCGATATGGTCAGTATCGGTTGTCCGGCTTCAACATACACTCCGTTTTTTACGAATACCTGTTTCACGAAACCGCTCATCGGGCTGGTTCCTCTTTGTCCGGAAGCGTTAAAGTTTTTGTCCAGATTGTCGTAAACAACTTTGGCATTATCGTATTGATTTTTTGCAGCGAGTAAATCTTTTTCAGAAACAATTTTATCTTTTGCAAGCTCTTTTGCCCTTTCGTAATCGGCTTTCGCTTTTTCAAAATTGTTTTTGGCTTCGGAATACCTGACAGAGCTATTATTGTCGGCTAATTCATTCCCCGAGATTGTAAATAAAAGTTGTCCGGCTAAAACATCTTTACCTTCAAGCAGATTATTGGCAGCAAATGACATTGTTCCGTTTGTTTTTGCCGTAACAATGATTTCATTTCCCTGTGAGGACTGCACCATGGCTGTTGTTTTTATAATCTCGCCGAAAGGTTCTGTTGTCGGATAGTCTGTTGAAAAATCAACTTTCCACGATTGTTCTTTTGTGAACGCTGTTGTATTGGTTTTGGAAATTACAATTTCTTCTGCTGCCTCATGCGATTCTTCGTGCGTTGCAAAAACAATTATTTCCGGAACAATAACTTCAAAGTTGCCTGTTTCGTTGGTGATTTCAAATTTCAGGTTTCCTTTTCCCTGCGTTTCAGGTTTTATGTCGAAACTATAAATCCCCTTGCGCGTTGGTTTTTCGAGCGTTTGCCGGGTTTCTTTTCCGTTCACAGTAAGCACAATTGTTATTGTTCCGGTTTCAACGGCTTTAAAATCGGGTAAAACAGAAAAGTGAGACAAAACATTTGCCGTTTCGCCAACAACAAAGGGGTCGGCTTCAGCAAAAAGTTCAAAATTGGTACTGTATGCGGTATATTGAAATTTTGCCTCTTCATGTTCGTCATGTTGTTCCGTTTCATGACTGTGTGGGTTGCATGCTGCTACTGCATATATTAAAAATGCAACCATTTGTATCCTGATATTCATATTAATTCCTGTTTAAATTTTTAGAAAAAATGAAAAATGAATAAAACATCACTTGTTGATGTTTTATCTTCATTTAATAGAATTTAAAAATTTAAGCAACAGGAGGGGCACGTAAACCCGCAGTAGTGATAACCAGCGAAGGATAGGAAAAAACAATGATTGGAATAGAAGTATCAAAATAGAAAATTGGTATTGATACTTCGGCCCCGGTATTAAATAGTACAAATGAAGAATGGTCAGGATGGGAATGATGGTCGGTGCAAATACATTTGCATTCTTGTTTTACCTGGTTCGAAGGCAATGCAACAACCTGCTTTAACAGGCAATCATTTGAGTCGTTACCATCATGCTCATGCTCCGGATTACAGTGACTGTGAGTTTCGCTGTCGCATTGACAATGAGAATTCTCAATACATACATGTGATTGGTGGTGATGGTGAGGAATAACAGCATGAACCAATAAAACAAAATTGGCAAGAACAATAAAAACAAATGCTGTTATTTTTTTAATCATCTTGATTGATTCAAAAACTTAAGGTAAAGAAAATAAAAAAAAGTTGCATTATTTGTATCGAACTCACGTTGCAACTAATTTTTAACAGTTTCCGGGTATGTATAAATACGTCAGCGGCGGCTGAAAGTGTGACCAGACTTTAAAACCACTTTCACCCGTGGGTGAAACATTCTATCGGTGCTTGTCCTGCAATCGGGTCAAAATAACCGCTGAATTGTCCTTTTTTCTGTATTGTTCATGAAAATCAGATTGACGTTTTAATCTTTATTGGTTGAAAAAAGGTGAAAAACAGACTTCTCCTTTGTGCCTGAAATAAAAGATAGTTTCGTAACTTTAATTGGTTTTTTGTTCATACTGATTTTATTTTCCGATGGACCAAAAATATACCAAAGACTAATCTAGCAGTCATGAAACGGATTATGATATTCATTGCCCTGTTGTTTGTGCTCTCTGCCTGTAGCAGTCAGGAGGCAAAACGGGCTGAACAGGCCGCCAAAGAAAAAGCGGGAAAAGACAGCATTCTTGTTATCGAAAAACCTTTTCCCAATAATCCTGCAAAAATTGAGTACGAAATACCCATACTGAAGGGTACGAACCTTCGTCACGGAATCCAAAAACGATATTATTCGCACGGCAGTCTGTACTCCGAAATTCCTTATGTCCGGAACGAACGGAGCGGTATCGCATACACATATTATAAGGCATATAAAGGTGAAAAACCTGCGGTTTGGAAAGAACAACCTTACGTGAACGGGAAATTGAACGGCATTTGCAAAAGGTATTATGAAAACGGAAAGATTCAGGCAGAGTATGAATACAAGGATGGAATGCCTGCTGTTGGGCTGAAAGAATATTCCGAGTCGGGTGGCGATATAAAACTGCCGGAGTTGAGTGTTAAAAGTGCCCCGACCGAAAGATATTACTATGTAACAGCGCAATTATCGAAACCCGTCAATAAAATTATCTATTACACCGGTGAGCTTGTCGAAGGAAGATTTATGCCTGAAAACCTGAAAAAGATGCAGGAGCGTGATGGAACTGCCGAAATTCTGATCCCGAAAGATGTTGCAAAAGTAACGGTTGTAGCTACTTTTAATACACGCTTATCGAACGAGTGTATTTTGGCAAAAACAATTTCATTGAGATAAGAATCCTGAAAAATGAATTAGTCTTTGTTTTCCGGTATCCGAAAAATTTGGTTTTACCGAAGATATTATTTGTACCATGCAAATTTTATCTATTTTTGGGAAAATTTTAACCTATTAAGTCATGAGCTTATTTATTATTGCAGGAGCCATTGGGGCATGGGAAATAGTAGCTATTGTTGCTATTGCCTTATTACTTTTCGGAGGGAAGAAAATTCCTGAATTGATGAAAGGGGTCGGTCAGGGTATGAAAGAATTCAAGAAGGCTGTTTCCGGTGATTCATCGAAAAAAGAAGAGGAAGAAGAAAAAGAGAAAGAAAAAATCGAGAAATAATTATTGCAGACCTGTCTGATATTGACCAATCAGCGATTTTATTAGTTCCATTTTCTGGGCTTCAGGATAATAATCGAACAAATTACTGTGGCTGCTGAAATCAATTTTCAGCGCTTTTTCAAAACGGATAGCTGCTTCTGCATCATTTTTATTTTCCAGTAAATAAGCCGTCAGCCGGTAATTTATATTTGCGCTCGATTCACTGACTTTTCCTGCTTTCTTCAGAATATTGATCGCGCGTGCCGTGTTGCCTTTGTTGTGCAGATATTCCGAGTAGGCAATCCAGTATTCAATATTTTCCGGCGCCAGTTTAGTCGCTTTCTGAAATGCAGCAATGGCTTCTTTCTGAAGGTCCAATTCGCCGCAGACCCGGGCATAGCTGATCCAAAACTCTTCATTTTCCTTATCGAACCGGATTGCTTTCTTCAGATAATCAAGGCTTTTTTCCAGATTATTTTCACGCCACATCACCAATCCCAGACCGTTCCACGCACCGGCATTTTCCTCGTTTATATCAATGGCTTTCCGGTAATTTTCAAAAGCCTTTTCGTTGTTGTTTAAATTCAGGTAACAATCAGCCAGATAGCAAAATGAGTCGTCATTTTCAGGATCGCGTTCAATATATTCCAGATAACACGGAATTGCTTCCTCATACTGTTCGTTGTTCGAGTAGGTATTTGCCTTATTGAAATAAGCCTGGAGAAAATCCTCATTCAGCGCAATGGCATAATCGTATGCTTTTACAGCATCGTCGTAACGGTTGCAACGGTTGTAGGTGATTCCCAGATTATACCACACCGAACTGTTGAATGGATCAACGTCGAGGTATTTGTTGTAATATTCAATGCTTTTGTCGAGTTCCTCGTTGCGTTCGTAAAAATAGCCCAGTTCATACAAAACCATTTCATTTGTTGGATTGGCTTCATGGGCTCTTTTCAGATAATGAAGGGCGTGTTTTACTTCGCCGGTTTGTCCGAAGGTAATCCCAATACTGTAAAGTATTTCGTCCGGATCTTCTGTATCACAAATAATTGCTTTTTCGTATGCTTTTACCGCATTTTTCAGATCGCCGATCAGGTTTAGCGCCGAACCTTTTACCAGGTACAGGTCTGCGTTGTTGGGTTCTACCTGTTCGAGGAATTTTACCAGCTTCAGGCATTTCTCAGGTTTCCCATCATAGGCAAATATCTGGGCTTTTTTTAGTAACAGGGCAGTTGACGAGGGGTGCATGTGAAGTCCGGCGGCTACTGCTTTTTTTGCAAGTTTAAGTCGTCCTTCATCCATAAAATGATCGGCTATTCCTTCAAATTCAAATACATCGAAATAGGAGACATGTTTTTGCCGAACCATCTTCTTGAAACGTTTCACCGCTTCAATAATCTCATCCTCTTCGTATAAATCCCTGCTTTCCTCGTCCATCTTGTATGCTTGAAGTCTGCAAAATTAGAAATACTTTCCGAATAATCTCAGTCCGGCTGGTGTTCTTTTCGTAAAAGGTCGTTTACCGTTTTCGCCGGATTAAAAGTAGCGACCGGAACTTCCACAAAAAGGGTATTCCAGTCGGCCATAGCGCCGTTCCACAAACCCGGCAGTTCCTGGGCTTTCAGTTCTTTGCCGTCTTTCGATTTTACCGAAATAAATCCGGTATCGGGATCACGGAACTGCAACAGATCGTATTTTTCTCCTTTGTAATTTCGGACAGCACAAACCAAATCAACCGGGTTAAAATGAGTTGCACCGGCGGCAATTGCCTGTTGTTCTTCGTCTGCCGGATCAATTTGTGAACTCTCGGCTATCTGCAACGATACAGAGCCGTCGTTATTGACCGCCCAAAAGGGGCCGCCGCCCGGTTCTCCTTCATTTTTCACCATTCCGCAAACGCGCAACGGACGGTTGTATTTCGATTTCAGATAATGATACAATTCTTCTTTTTCTGAATAATACTGGTTTTGAGGAGGTTTTACGTTCAAAACGTTTTCCAGAAAATTGGATGCTTCGGCAAAAAAAGCGCTGTTCAATGTGTAATAATGCTGTCGGTCAAGTTTTTCCTGATAGTAAAATATTTTTTCCTGAAGATTGATCAGCAAACCGGCCAGCGCTTTTTTGTAGTCGACGGTTGTTTTCTTCAGGCGGTCGGGAACCACATTATCAATATTTTTAATGAAAATCAGGTCGGCATCCAGTTCATTCAGATTATCGAGTAAAGCGCCGTGTCCGGCGGGGCGGAACAAAAGGCTGCCGTTCGCTTCCCTGAAAGGCTCATTATAGTAGTCAACTGCAATTGTATCGGTTGATGGCTTTTGTTGCGAAAAGCTGATTTCAAATGCAACTCCATATTCGTTTTCATATTTTTTGCCAACCTTGTTAACAAGAGCTGCAAAACCTTGCCGGTGTTCCGGCGAAACGGTAAAATGGATTTTTACCCGCCCTTCGCTGTCTTTTGCGTAGTGGGCGCCTTCCGCCAGATGTTCTTCCATCGGGGTGCGTATCTTTTCACCATACGAATGAAAACCAAGCAAACCTTTAGGCTGGTTCCCGTAATTCAGGCCTTTGCCGGTTAAAACCAGATTGAGAATTTCCAGATAACTCAGCTCGTTTATCTTCTTCCCTGAAACTCTTTCAAGTTCAGGATAAAAAGCAAACCTTTTTAATTGGTTAAAGAAATCGGCTATTTCAGGGAACTGCATTATTTCATTTTCGTCAATTCTTGCTTCCAGTTTTTCTTTTGCACTGAAAAGCGCTTTGAACATGCGGCTGGCCGCGCCTGAAGCAGGTATAAATTTCAGGGGAGTGATTCCGTTTGCAATATGTTCGTTGTATACCTGAATATATTTTTTGAGTTCTGCTTCCTGAAGCCGGATCAGCCCGTTGCCGACAGTTGCTGCTGAAATTATTTTCAGGAACGGAAATCCTTCAATAAAATTCCTGATTTGCTGTTCAATGGTTTCAATATCACTTCCCCGTTGCCCGATTTGCAGTTTGTCTTTGGCTGTTAACATAGTTGTCTCTTTTCCGATTGTTTAAAGGTAAAGAACAACGTTTGAAAAGTAATGTTTTACAGATTCAGGTTTTCAACGAGTTTTTAACAATTTCCGGCAGATGGGGCGAATCCTGCTTTTCGTTTATCTTTACAGCAGTTTTTAAACTGAAACCGGAATGGATTACCCTTGGGGACACGATAAGCGGTACAACGATTTTTCGACTTATTTCCGAAAGAAATTTGATGGACGGGTACAGAAAGTATCGGTCGATGCCGGTTTTTCGTGTCCGAACCGCGATGGGACAAAGGGCACCGGCGGATGTAGCTATTGCAACAACAAAACGTTTAAACCGGGTTATTGTAATTTGGAAAAAACAGTTACCGAACAAGTTAAGGAAGGGATTGATTTTTTTGCCCGGAAATACAATAGCATGCAGTTTCTGGCTTATTTTCAGGCTTATTCGAATACCTACGCACCGCTCAAAAACCTGAAAGCGCTTTACGAAGAAGCTTTACAACATCCAAAAATTATTGGATTGGTTATTGCCACCCGGCCGGATTGTTTGAATGAGGAAATACTGGATTATTTGGGTGAATTGTCGTTGAGATATTACGTAATGCTGGAATTTGGTGTCGAATCGCACCGGAATGAAACCCTGCGGCGGATTAACCGGGGGCACAGCTATGAAGAGTCAGCATGGGCACTGAAGGAGACGGCCCGACGCGGAATCCATACTTGTGCGCATCTCATACTCGGTTTGCCGGGCGAAGGTTACAGCGATTTCATTGATCAGGCAAAAAGTATTTCACAATTGCCTGTTGAAAACCTGAAGCTGCACCAGTTGCAGATTCACCGGGGAACACAGTTGTACAAGGATTATCGGCAAAATTCAGATGGTTTCCACATATTCTCGGTAGGAGAATACACCGATTTGGTGATCGATTACCTGGAAGTACTAAACCCTGCCATTGTTGTGGAACGTTTTGTAAGCGAAGCTCCTGCCGAAATGGTGATTGCCCCGAAATGGGGACTGAAAAACTTTGAGTTTGTAGCCAAAGTTGAAAAACGGCTGGCAGAACGGGATACCTGGCAGGGGAGATTATTCAGACAATAAATTGTCAAAATCCAATATTCAACCCCGAACTATCGGGGCAAATTCCAGATCAACACCTGATAAAAGATTAAATGGATATTTTTTCAAAAGTCACATCGATTTTAGGTGTAACACGTAAATAGGATGTAATTATTTAGTTGATAATTGTTTGGTTACTATTTTTAGATTGAAAATCAACTAAAGTTTATGCCACGATTTACGAAAGACGGACGTTTAATGATCCCGATTGCCAAAAGGCGCAAAAATGTGAATAAAAGTAACGAAAGCGCTGTACGCTATGTTGTTGATAAGGCGTTCTGCCCGAATGGCTGTGATTTAATTGATTCTGAAACCGTGATAAATGGATTTCCCGGTTTGAAAATCCGATTTAAACGCTCCGGAGCAGAGGGCGAATTTGTGATTTCGGCTATTGAGGGTGATTTTGATAAAGTGATACTTAGCGGCGAATTGATTTCCGGAGTGAAAGATGAACTTTATTGTCCGCATTGCGATATTCCGTTTGAAAAGCTGGTTAATTGCAAGTGCAGTCCCGATGCCGAAATGGTAGCTGTGGGGCTTACTCCAAAACTGGATTTTAATAATGCCATTACCTTTTGCAATGTTACGGGCTGTTCAAATGGTACCTTCATTAAATCGGGCGATGCCATCAGGCACATCCGTTTATCTTCAGGATATTAGGTGAGATAGTTGTATATCATTATTCAAATTATTTTTTGCTGACGTGGATTTTCGAGTAGCCAGTCTTGACTCTTTTAAGAGAAGAGCCATCAATTCTGAAAATTTTCCGCATTAAATTGTAAATTTGATTGGCAGAAAAACCAATCTTCAAAAACAGTTTTCATGCGAACTTATTCCGAGCAGCTTTTTCTATTGTCCGTTGATCCCGTATCGGGGCGGTTATTTCCGGTTTCCGAACAAATATTGCATCTCACCCTGGCTGGTGCCTTGTTGTTCGATGCTTCCTTCAATGGCCTGATCAACGATGACTGGGAACAACTTACTTTACTAAAGGCAGACGAAACAGGCAGTCCCGCGCTCGATGAAGCGTTGCGTTGCCTGCTGATCGTTGATGGGCCAATTTCCCTGAACAAGGCGATTGGCCTGGTTGCCGCTCACGGAACAACTTTACGCCGCATGGTGTGGAATTCGCTGCTGACTGACAGATTGTTAATAAAAAAGAAACAAAATAGTATCACGAACACGAGAAAAGAAGAGCTTTTTTCTCCTGATTTACCGCTTGTTGTCGATATTCATAAAAAGATACGGGATGCCATTATGAATGACATGATTCCCGATTTTCAGCTTCCGCCGCTAATCAGCCTGATGGTGGCGGGTGGATTAACCAAATATATACTGAAACCTGACGAAGCTACCCGGTTTAAAGATAAGATCAACTGGCTTTCCGGGATGGAATCATTGGGCAGGGAGATCATTCGTTCTGTTCGTGCGCTCGAATCGGCTGATCTGGAAAAAGATGCCGCGACGCTTATTGGTCTGAAACATGATCAGCCCAGAACGTATGCTGGTGGCATGGATGCTGTTTTAACTTCGCTGAGCTATCTGTACAAAGAAACCGGGATGAACCGGAGCCGCAAACTCATCGGTAACTTCAATCAGGTTGGAGGATTTGAATGTCCGGGCTGTGCCTGGCCTAATCCTGATAAAAACCGGTCGCATTTCGAGTTCTGCGAGAATGGGGCAAAAAATGTCAGTGCAGAGGCAACCACGCGAATAATCACTTCGGAGTTTTTCAGGAAATGGTCGGTACAGGATATGCTGCTTACTTCGGGCTACTGGCTCGAACAGCAGGGAAGGCTCACCGAACCCATGCTGCTCGATGAAAATGCGACCCATTACCAGCCTGAAGTAAGGAACGATGCTTTTCAAATGATTGCAAAAGAATTGAAGTCGCTTGATAATCCCAATGAAGCAGTTTTTTATGCGTCGGGAAGAACGTCAAATGAAGCGGCATTCCTGTACCAACTATTTGTCCGTGCGCTGGGAACCAACAATCTTCCCAACAGCGCCAACCTTTGTCATGAACCATCAGGAAAAGCATTGACCATGAGCCTGGGGCACGGAAAAAGCAGCATTACGCCCAATGATTTTCCGAAAGCAGATGCCATTTTCCTGTTTGGACACAATCCCGGCTCGAACCACCCGCGAATGCTGAGTTCATTGCAGGCTGCCGTCCGCAAGGGATGTAAAATAGTCGCTGTGAATCCAATGCCCGAAGCAAGTCTGATGGGTTTTGCCGATCCGCAGGAAGCAAGTTCCTACCTGGGAAAACAAACCAAGCTGGCCCATTTGTATCTGCAACCGAAAATCAATGGCGATATGGCCCTGATAAGGGGGATGGTGAAAGCCATATTGGAAGCTGAAGACAGGGTAGGTAACATTCTTGATTCCCGCTTTATCAATGAATACACCAGCGGTTTCGAAGCGTACAAGCAACGCGTGATTGCTACTTCGTGGGAAGAACTTGTTTCAGCCAGCGGAATAGAAAAAAGTCAGATCATTGAAGCTGCCGGAATCTACATTCATGCTAAAAACGCGATTGCCACCTGGTGTTTGGGGATCACCCACCACCGGAATTCCATAGAAACCATCCGGGAAATTGTCAACCTGATGCTGCTGAAGGGAAATATAGGGAGGCCGGGAGCTGGTGTTTGTCCGGTGCGCGGGCACAGCAATGTTCAGGGTATGCGCACTTCGGGTTCAGGAGAAAATATGCCGGTTTCTTTTCATGAAGCGCTTGAAAAACATTTTTCTATTGAAGTTCCGCGAACTCCCGGCATGAGCGTGATTCCGGCGATCCGGTCAATGGCCGAAGGAAAAACAAAAGTATTGATTTCCCTCGGAGGCAATCTGGCGTCAGCAGTTCCCGATACGGCCTTTACGGAACAGGCATTGCGAAACTGCCGCCTGACAGTGATGATCTCAACGAAGCTGAACCGGAGCCATCTTGTTGCCGGGAAGCGGGCGCTGATACTGCCCTGCCTTTCACGAACCGATGAGGACATTCGCAGCGGAGTAAAGCAGTTTGTTTCCATTGAAGATGCCATGGGAAAAGTCGGCTTTTCGCAGGGGTGCCTTTCGCCTGCTTCATCCGGCATGAAAAGCGAAGTATCGATTATTGCCGGAATGGCTGCTGCTACACTGGATGACAAAGGTATTGACTGGCAACGTTTTGGAAATGATAATGAGTACATCCGGTCGACGATTGCTCAGATTGTTCCGGCCTTCAAAAACATCGATAAACTGAAGCCGTCGGATCAGGGGGTCTACATTGAAAATCCGCTACGGAACCGTGTTTTTAAAACCAGCGATGCGAAAGCACAATTCAGCAATTATCCTCTGGAAATGGTGGTTCCTGAAGCCGGACAACTATTGCTAATGACTATCCGCAGCCATGACCAGTTTAATACCTCCGTCTTTGGGCTGAACGACCGCTACCGGGGCATCAGCAACGAACGGCGTGTGTTGTTCATGAATTGTGAAGATATGGCCCGGCGGAACATTGTGCCCGAACAAATGGTGGAGATCACCAGCAGTTACGATAAAAAACTGAGAAAGCTGGAGGGGTATTATGCTATTCCATATCCGATCCGGCAGGGCTGTGCAGCAGCTTATTTTCCCGAAACAAACGTACTGACCTCTATTAACAATACCTGCGCAACTTGTGATACACCGGCCTACAAATCGGTGCAGATACAGGTAAAAGGATAAAAAGTTATTTAACTGAATAAATCTGACAACAATGGAAGGACCTTTATTAAAAGAACAGTCTGTATTTCCTTCAGAGGAAATTCTGGGAAATGTGCTTGGCGACAGCTTCCCTGTATTTACTGAATTGATGGAAAGCGTAACAAAATCCGCATGCGGGCTAACTTCGCAATGGAATTACTACAACGACGGAAAAGCGTGGCTGTGTAAAATGCAGTATAAAAAGAAAACTGTTTTTTGGCTGTCGGTATGGGACGGGTTTTTCAAAACGGCTTTCTATTTTACTGAAAAAACCGGCGCAGGACTAATGGAGTTGGATATTAAAGAATCACTGAAGCAAAGTTTTAACAGCGCTAAATCTTTTGGCAAACTGATTCCCTTGGTATTTACGATGAGAACAAAAGACCAACTGGAGGATTTACTGAAGGTCATCGAATACAAAAAGAGCCTGAAGTAAAATAATACGGGATTTATAATAAAACTAACTTAACACTTGCTGTGTGTACATGAAAAACTAAATTTTATCCGTTTTTATAAATATCCATTTTCTGTACCGCTCTCAAATTCTCCGATTTTGAAAAAAATATATCATGAATATTGCATTTAACGGGTAATTGAGCTATATTGAACCGTTTGGCCTGTCGGAGATGATTATCAAAAAATCTAATTAACAGTTTATTCTAAATGGTATCATCTTTTTTAATTGAGACAAAGGCGATTGAGTTACCACTCACAGGTATAATTATCGTCGGTCTGTTTATAATTGTGCTTTTTGTCTATTTGTATGTCTATTTCCGGTTTTTGGTTGTACGAAAAAAAACCATTCAGTATCAGGAGGAGAATGCAGAACTGAAAAATGAAATAGCACGGATCACGGAAGATCTCGAACAAGTGCAGGAAAGGCTTGAGCAAAAAACCATACTTATTTCCAATACATTCAATGAAATAAGGACACCTCTGAATGCCATTTTTGGTTTTGCGGAACTTCTTTCGGACCGGAACATCAGCAGTAGGGAACGGGGCGATTATGCGGATATGATCCTCCGGAATTCCAATAATTTGCTATCTATTATCAACGACATTGTTGATATTGTGAAAATTGAAAAGGGGCTTCTTGTATTAAAAAATGAGCCATCGAATCTGAACCATTTTATCGATGAAATGGAACGTTTCGTAAAATCAGAACTGAAAAGCCAGGCAAAACAGCATATAAAAGTGAAATCAGTGAAATTTCTGGAGGATAGTTTATCCTGCTTTTTTGTCGATCCGCAACGTATTCGAAGTATAATGACGAATTTGCTCAGTAATGCAGTAAAGTTTACCCGGGAGGGTTCCATCGAATTTGGTTATAAAATGCTCGAAGATGAGTCTATCCTTTTTTATGTAAGCGATTCAGGCATTGGGATTGAAAAAGAATACCAGAAAACTATTTTTGATGAATTCACCCAAATTACCAGTCTTGATTTGAAAACCCGGACAGGTTCGGGTCTGGGACTTGTTGTTTCGAAAAATCTGACAGAACTCATGGGAGGTAAAATGTGGGTCGAATCGGTGAAAAATTCAGGTTCAACATTTTATTTCACAATCCCTTGCGAACCGTGTATTAAAGTGATGAAAGCAGATGGTGATGGTGATGAACAGGAAAAATTTGATTCGGATTGCTGGACAAACCATACCATTTTGATTGTTGATGATTACCGTGATATTTATTATTATTTTTCTGAAACTCTGGTGAATACAGGAATCCGTTTCTTTTATGCCGAAAGCGGACAGAAAGCGATTGATTTATGTCGTGAACATCCGGAAATTGAATTGGTACTGATGGATATTCAAATGCCGGAAATGTCGGGTATCGATGCCACCAAAATCATCCGCAAATTCAGAAAAGACCTGCCCATTATAGCCCAAACGGCATACGCCCAGTCCGAAGACTTCGATTTATTTCTTGATGCCGGTTTTAACGATCTGATCACCAAGCCGGTTGAAAAAGATCTTTTACTGAAGAAAATGGCGAAATATCTGAATATGTAGCTCTTCAGTTCGCCAAAAGCATCAAAAAAATTGTCATATTTGTAATTGTAAGACTTCAATGATGTCCCGTTTTCTAATCATTATACTATTCTCAACAATAGTCCGGATTGCATTTTCTCAAAGCCCGGCCGATAGTTTATTGCAACAGATCCAGTTTTCGGATGATTCCGGTAAGATGCAGATATACAATAAAATTGCTGAAAATTACATTCGGACCGACTCTGCAAAAGTTTTTGAAAATGCCCGAAATGCGATTGATCTGGCTATTAAAAACCATTCATACAATGAACAGGGAAAGGCGCTTTTTTTAATGGGTGAAGCTTGTTATTATGCAGATTCATACAACAAAGCGATTCACTTTTACAAAAAAGCGCAGGAATGCTACCTCGTTACCGGAGATCTTTCCATGCAAATTGAAATAACCAATTCAATCGGGTTATCTCATTTCTATTTGCAGCAGTTCGAACAATCCATTCAATATTATTTTGAAGGATTACGACTGTCAGAAAAAGCTGAAGACCATGCACAGACGGCCTATCTGTATTCGAATATAGCCATGGTGTATACGAAGATGCAGGATTACCAAACAGCGGCGGATTACTACCGAAAAGCGCTAAAAATAAACTTGAAACTGAAACGTACCGAAAGTATAGGTGTTAACCTGAATGGAATTGGTGTATCGTTCTTCCGGATGGAAAACCCTGATTCGGCAAAAGTATATTACCTCCGGGCATTAAAAGTCTTTCAGGAATTGGGAGACCGGGAGTACGTGGCGATTCTCCTGAATAATATTGCCAACATTTATGGGAACCAGAAGGACAGCATACGCAAAGCGCTATCGTATTACCAGGAAGCTGAAAGAGTTTTTAATGATCTTGGTTACCAGCAGAATGTGATGCATGTAATTGAAGGGTTGGGCAGTGTTTACAGGGAAATGAAACTTTATAACGAAGCAATCAGGACGTATCAGCGGGGCATTGAACTGGTAAAAAAAACGGAGCCGGATTATCAGTTGCTGCAATTGTATTATTCTGACCTTGCAATAACCTACGAAGTGCTGGGAAACTTCAAAAAGGCGCTCGAATACGAAAGAATTCAGAACCAATATGCTGATAGTTTACTGAATAAAGATCGTTTAAACCAGATTGCAGTTCTGGAGAAACAATACGAAACAGAAAAGAAAGAAGCAGAAATTAGTCGTCTGAAAGCAGAACAGGAACTAAGTATGGCTCGCCGGAGACAGGATCAATATTTTAAAATACTTGGATTTACTTCTGCATTTTTTCTTCTGATCGCTTTGTTTTACATGTCGTACCGGTTCTATGAAAAGAAAAAGAATAATGAGATGCTTGCTGAAAAGAACCGGCAAATCAAAAAAAGTGAAGAGGAATTGCGGGTTTTGAATGCAGCAAAGAATAAGTTCTTTTCAATTATTGCACACGACCTGAAAAGTCCTTTTCACATGGTGATGGGCTATTCACAGTTACTGAGTAAAGAATATCATTTGTATTCGGATGAAGAGCGGGAAAAATTTGCCCGGAATATATACAAATCGGCCAACACCATTTTCAGGCTTTTGTCGAACCTTTTGGAATGGTCGCGTTCCCAGACAGATCGTTTAACGTTTAATCCGATTGACATTGAATTTGTGCTGATTTACGACAATGTGTTGAATTTGTTAAGATCGAATGCCGACCATAAAAACATATCGATCTGTGCCGATTTTGATGAATCGCAGGAAGTATTTGCCGACCCGGTAATGCTTGAAACGGTCATTCGTAACCTGGTAAGCAATGCCATAAAATATACAGAGGAAGGTGGAGAAGTAGTTGTTTCGTTTAGCCGGACAGAGCATGATTTCAGAATTTGTGTGAAAGATAGCGGGATCGGGATTAGCTCTGAAAATTTGGAAAAGCTGTTTCAAATTGATTCCAAAGTGAAACAAAAAGGGACACAAAATGAAGATGGTTCCGGAATCGGGCTGATTTTGTGCAAAGAACTGGTCAGTAAACATCGTGGCCGTATTTGGGCAGAGAGCGCAGTCGGCATAGGGAGCAGATTTTATGTAACTTTACCATTACCCGAATCATCGGGCTTTTCACTTCAAGAGGAGGATCAAAATAGTTGAAAATAACAAGTATGGATTACAAAGCATTACATAAATTAGCATACGGACTTTATATCATTGCTTCAGAATACGAAGGAAGAAAAGCCGGGTATGTCGCCAATACAGCTTTTCAGGTCACGTCGAAGCCGCCGCAACTGGCAATTTCGTGCCACAAGGAAAACGAAACGCTGGAGGTGATTTTAAAGTCGGGCGTGTTTTCGGTTTCAGTACTAAAAAAGGAACTCAACGTAAAAATTATCGGCGATTTTGGTTTTATGTCATCGTCCGACATTGACAAATTTGCATCGGTAAAAACCATGACTGCCGTTTCTGGCGCCCCAATTGTGTTCGACGAATCGCTTGCATGGTTCGACTGCAAAGTAATGCAAACGCTTGATGTTGGTTCGCATATCTTGATTGTTGGTGAAATACTCGATGGACAGATCATTTCTGAAGGTGAGCCTCTTACATACGAATACTATCGTGAAAGATACAAAATGCTGGCCCCGAAGAATGCCCCGACTTACATTGAGCAAGCGAAACTGGAAAAACCGGTTATACCCGAAGAAAAAGCTGAAGAACCTTCTGCTGAATCCCAACCAGAAAGAAATACCTGTATCATTTGCGGTTTTACCTACAAAGAAGAAGAAGGAGATCCCACGGTTGGAATTCCGCCCGGAACCCGCTTCGAAGACTTACCGGATGATTATAAATGCCCGATCTGTAATGCCGCCAAAGAATATTTCAGAAAAACATAAACTGCTTTTTCTGCTTCAATGGTTATAATTTTCGGTGTGTGCCATCGCAAAACGGGGCGTTTCCCGATTGTTTACACATACACCAGAATACGGTTTTAACTTCTGTAAATTCAACAGGTTTGGGTGTGAACCCAGTTTCTTTGTGCGAGCCGTCGCAAAACGGCTGGTTCGAACTTTGTCCGCATGCACACCAGTGATAATGTCCCGGTTGCATTTCCATCATCAATGGCTTGTTGTCTGCTACTTTTGGTTTATTCATGGTCTTTTTTTTATTAAAATATTGGCATCGTTTCGAGATTAGTGGATGCTGATCTATCTTGCCGGAGCTGTGTTCTTTCCAGTTAATTTGTAAGCAACGACCCGGTTATCTCTGAATGTGGGTACCAAAACCAGTCCAATTTCTTTGGCATAATCAATATCGGCGCTGTTAATACCGGCCTCCGAAGTGTCGAGGAGTTTTATTGTTTTATCTCCCTGCGTAATAAAGATGCGTCCGGCCCAATGAGAGAACAGAAAATTCCCGTCGTCCATGAGTTCGATCCCGTCGACTCCTCCGGCATCTTCGTAAAGTATTTTCAGTTCTCTGGTTTTCAAGTCCATCGCATGAATTTTTCCGGAACCGATATATAATTTGTCATCCGCAGCAAACAGGCCGTTTGTGCCACTGATGGGCTCCCTGAGGACTTCCGAGATTTCGTTTTTATCCAAAACATAGATTTTTCCTGTTTTGGAGTCGGAAACAAATACCATCCCGCTTTCAGAAACAGCGACATCGTTTAAAAAGATGGCGTCTTTTACCGGGTGTCGTTTCGTAATCGTTGCTTTTTTAATGTCGATCTCAACCAGTGCGTCGACATCCGAAACATATAATTTTCCATCGAAAACAGCCATCCCTTTTGGAGCATTCAGCCCGGCAACCCATTTCAGGTTTTTTACTTTTCCATCAGTCCCAAGTATTGAAATAAATCCTTCTCCATCCTTTTCTGCCGACGGTCCCTGTATATTGGAAACAAAAATGTCGCCCGAATCAGGATTATATAATACAGATTCGGGAATTTGGAAAACTGCCTCGGTTTCCCATACCTTAACAAGCTGTTGTCCAATCGAAATGTTACCGGCAATGAGGAATAATACAATAGCCAATAAGGTTTTATTCGGATTCATACAGATTAATTTTTAAATTTGAAAGATAAAAGATACGCAAATCAGGGGTGAAATGCTATAACCAAACTAAAACTTATTCTGATGAAACGTTATTATTCTACATTGTTGCTGGCTCTGCTATTCATTGTAAATACGATATCGGCGCGGGAAATGCATTTATACATTGGCACATATACTGATGGAGGGAGCAAAGGTATTTACCATTATTTGTTCGATACCAAAACCGGAACACTCGAATTTGCAGATGTTATCGGGGAAATAAAAAATCCGTCGTTTCTGAAAATTTCTTCCAACCTGAAATATCTTTATTCAGTGGCTGAAGGCGATTCGTATAACGGCGTCAGGGGCGGGGGAGTAGCTGCGTATAAAATTGGAAAAGGCGGCATATTAAGCAAGATAAACGATGCCCTGAGTCTTGGCGCTTATCCTTGTCATGTAACTGTTTCGCCCGACAATAAAAAGATTGTTGCTTCGAATTACGGAGGTGGAAGCCTTGCCATTTATGATATTGTTGAAGGCGGCGGAATCAGTCCGATCCGGCAATTGATACAGCACGAAGGGACTGGCGCCGATCTGAAACGGCAATCTTCGGCACATACTCATTCGGCTCAATTCGGTGCGTCGGGCAGGCAATTATTTACTGCTGACTTGGGGATTGATAAATTTTTGATTTACAGTTATAATGAAGATTCGCTACTCTATTTTCCGGATAAACAGCCGTTTGTGAGAATGGAACCGGGAGCGGGACCGCGTCATTTTTCATTTACCCGCAAGCAGGATTTCATTTATGTAATCAATGAATTGAATTCGACCATTTCTGTATTGAAAAATACGAAAGAGGAGATTAAGAAAATTCAGGATATTTCGACTTTGCCGGCTGATTTTACAGGAACCAGCTACTGTGCCGATATTCATTTGTCACCCGACGGAAGGTTCGTCTATGGTTCGAATCGCGGGCATAACAGCATCAGTATTTTCAGCCGCGATCAAAAGAGTGGTTTGCTTACTTTGATGGGAACAGAACCTGTTCGTGGCGACTGGCCTCGTAATTTCAGTATTGCCCCCGGTGGAAATTTTCTGCTGGTAGCCAATCAGAAAAGCGACAATATAACCGTTTTCAATATTGATAAAAAGAGCGGAAAACTAAGTTATTCCGGTATTGAAATAAAAGTGCCCAGTCCGGTTTGTCTCGAATTTTTAAGCCATTTAAGAAGCTCCTGGCCGAATCCGCTCGATTTGCTCCATTAATACAACATTCTCAACATGGTGGGTATGCGGAAACATGTCCACCGGCTGAATTCTTGTCACCGTATAATTTTCGGAAAGCAACTGAATGTCGCGGGCTTGGGTGGCCGGGTTGCAACTCACGTACACAATTCGTTTGGCTCCGGTGTTCAGGATGGTCCGCACTACATCTTCGTGCATCCCGGCACGCGGCGGATCAGTAATAATCACATCAGGTTGGCCGTTTTGAGCAATAAAATCGCGGGTCAGCAAGTCTTTCATGTCGCCTGCGAAGAAAACGGCATTGTCTATTCCATTCAGCGCTGCATTCACACGGGCATCGTCGATGGCTTCGGGTACATACTCAATGCCAATTACTTTCCGGGCTTTCGATGCAATAAAATTGGCAATTGTACCGGTTCCGGTGTACAGGTCGTAAACGGTTTCGCTTCCTGTTAAACCGGCAAATTCGCGGGCTACTTTGTACAGTTCGTAGGCCTGTTCCGAATTGGTCTGGTAAAAACTTTTCGGTCCGATTTTAAAACGCAAGCCTTCCATTTTCTCAAAAATATGATCGTTGCCACGATATACCAAAATATCCTGGTCTGTCAGCGTGTCGTTTCGCTTCGGGTTGATCACGTACATCAGCGAACTGATTTGCGGAAATTGCACCGCCAGCGCTTCCAGCAGTTGTTCCCGTTCTTTTTTATCTTCCCTGAACATGGAAACAATTACCATCAAATCGCCGGTAGTTGCTGTACGGATGATGATGTTACGTAAAAAACCTGCAATATTTTTTATGTCGAAGAATTCGAGCCGATGCTCAAGTGCATAGCTTCTGATGAAGTCCCGTATTTCATTCGACGGGTCGTCCTGTAACCAGCACTTTTCAATATCGATGATTTTATCGAACAATCCGGGTACATGAAAGCCAAGCGCGTTCATGTCGCTTATCCCGAAATCGGTACCTATTTCTTTTTCGGTAAGCCAGCGTTTGTTAGAAAAGCTGAATTCCAGTTTATTTCGGTAATAGGTTGTTTTTACCGACCCTAAAATCGGGTTGATTTCCGGTAATTCAACACGGCCAATGCGGCGCAGTTGGTCGGCTACCTGTTTCTGTTTGTAGAAAAGCTGCCGTTCGTAAGGAAGAAATTGCCATTTGCATCCGCCGCAAACCCCGAAATGCTGGCAAAATGCGTCCTGCCGTTCTGCCGAATATTCGCGGATAGCCGTCACCCGGCCTTCCATATAATTTTTCCGTTTATTGGTGACCTGTATATCTACCACATCGCCGGGAATCACATGGGTTGTAAAAACCACCATATCATTCACTCTTGCAATGGCTTTGCCTTCGGCTCCCACATCGGTAATCCTGACGTTTTCAAGCAACGGTTTCTTTTGCCTGCTTCTTCCCATTTTTATACTGAATTTTTGATGCGGCAAATATAAGAAAGTTTGCGCAGCAGAATGTGTTCCTGATTTTGCAGAAGTTTACCGAAGGGTAAGTTTTGATTGAGTATACCGGTCGATCATTTGGTCGTATTCATTCATAACAGCCTGCATCGTTTCGTTTGTGCACGAAAATTTCAATTCATCAATCGACGAAACAGGCAGTATTTTCGGGGATGTTCCGGTCAGAAAAACGGATTCAAACGAGGCGACTTCATCTTTTGAAACCGGTGTTTCTATCAGCGGAATATTCCTGTTCTTCAGACATTCGACGACTTTCTGTCGGGTGATTCCCAGCAAAACTTTTTCCGGCGGACAGGTATATGCCGCGCCATTCCGAATAAAAAACACATTGGATCTGCTACCTTCTGTTATTATACCATTCCGGTCGACGTAAAAAACCTCGAAATAACCAGTTTCATTTAGGTATGTATTTACGTTTTTACGAAGTTCTGTCAGGTGTGCTTTTACATTTGGATTGATCCGTTCGGCATGATAAAACCCTGTTTTTACGCCTTGTAAATATTCGTTTTCTGTCGGGTAATAATGAGGGATAAAGTGCATCACCAGATTTTTGGCCTGTTCACCTATAATGATTTTTACATTTCCGTTCTGAAAATTATTTTCGTCGGAAAGAAGTTTTATCTGTTCTTCAAAATGCTGAAAATCAATAGATATATTTTTATTTAGAAATTGTAGAGAGTTCATTATCCGGTTAAAATGATCTTCGCAGAATAGCGGAATTCCGTTTATAATGCGGATCACTTCGTATACCTCGAATTTTATAACCCTGCTGATCGTTTCAAAGTTTTTAACAGGTTCAACAGAACCGTTCACCAGAAAATAGTTGCCTGTGACTTCACTCATACTGAAAGACTATTTTAATTAACAAGATTTATTCTTACCTTGAATGAGAATTATTGCGATTAGTATATCATGAAAAATAGAATTGCCCTAAAAATATCAATAATCTATTTGGTTTTAGGTTTTCTCTGGATACTATTTTCAGATAAAATATTATTGAATTTTACCGAAGAGTACCACCAATTAACGGAAATACAAACATACAAAGGGTGGTTTTATGTATTGGCTACGGCATTTTTGTTGTTTTTATTGGTGCAGAGGGAAATCAGTAAGAAAAATGCCATTGAGGAGAAACTCAGAAAAGCACGGCTAAAAGCCGAGGAATCGGATCGTATGAAATCGGCTTTCCTTGCCAATATGTCGCACGAGATCAGAACACCGCTGAACGGAATTATGGGGTTCAGCAGCCTGCTTCAGGAAGGAATGTATTCGGAAGAACAAAAAAAGGAGTTTATCAGGCACATTATCAACAACGGGAATAACCTGCTGGTGCTTATACATGATATTATTGATATTTCACAATTGCAGGAAAAACTATTGGATATTGTTGAAATTGATTTTTGCCTGAATGAAATGATGGACAATATTTATATGAATTTTTCGGAGGTTTTGCTTAAAGAGCAGGACAAAAAGATTGAATTAATTATGGAGAAAGGTTTCTCAGACGATGCGTATATGGTTCATTCCGACCCGATCCGGATAGGGCAGGTACTGACTAACCTGTTGAATAATGCAATTAAATTCACATCGAAAGGACAGGTTGTATTTGGGTACAAACAAGCTGGGAATGGAATTGAATTTTTTGTTGAAGATACCGGATCAGGGATTCCAAAAGAACAGTTAGATAAAATTTTTGAACGCTTTTATACCACTAAAACCTTGAATATTGGGGAACGTCGGTTTGGCCTTGGTTTGTCGATCAGCAAAGGATTGGTCGAATTGCTGGGCGGAAAAATACGAGTTGAGTCGGAAGTTGAAAAAGGTTCACGGTTTTCGTTCTTTTTGCCCCTGCAAATCATTTCACCGGAAGAAAAAACAGTTTAAAAAACAACAGACCGTTCCACTGAATTTCAGGGAGTATAGTCAGGCAACTTCAGGAACAAATTGTATATTTACCACCCGAAAAAAGTTTATAATACGTACAAATCTTATCGGTTTTATACCCTGTTTGTAATGAAGAAATATTTTGCCTCGGCATACGTCTGGATTTTTATCACATTGAGTATAGCCTCAGTACTGCACTTTTGCAGTTATATTTTAGAAGTTCCTATTCCTTCTTCTGTTTTATTGAGTTCAAGGCTCTTGTTTATTGCCGCATTAATATGGCTGGCACTGAAGCGAAAATCGCTGACTACCTGGATTCTTATCAGCATGGTAATCGGCGCTGAAATAGGAAATGATTTGCCGGCTTTTGCTGTGAACCTGCAAATTTTCAGCAAAATATTTCTCCGGATGATAAAAACAATCATAGCGCCTTTGCTTTTTGCAACGCTGGTTGTCGGAATTGCAGGTCACTCCGATTTAAAGCAGGTAGGGCGCATGGGATGGAAATCAATCCTGTATTTCGAAGTGGTTTCGACCATTGCATTATTTATCGGATTGGCAGCTATAAATATTAGCCAGGCAGGAGTTGGCATTACTCTTCCTCCGGTTGCAGGAGAGCACTTGGACGAAGTTAAAAAGCAAACCATTCAGGAAGTTATCCTTCATATATTTCCGGAAAACCTGGCCCGCGCTGTTTATGAGGGACAGGTTTTGCAAATAGTAGTGTTCAGCATCCTGTTCGGGATTGCGGTGGCCATGCTGAAGGAGAATTACAAACGACCGATGATCCGGTTTTCGGAAAGCCTCGCCGAAACCATGTTTAAATTTACGAATCTGATCATGTTGTTTGCCCCCATAGCTGTTGGCGCTGCCATTGCCTACACGGTAGGCCACATGGGATTGGGAGTACTGGTCAACCTGTTTAAATTGCTGATAACGCTTTACGTAGCACTTATTGCTTTTATGCTTTTTGTTCTTTTGCCGGTGGCTTATTTTCTCCGGATTCCTGTCAAACGGTTTATCAAGGCAGTAGCAGAGCCTGCAACGATTGCTTTCGCCACCACCAGCTCCGAGTCAGCATTGCCACGGGCAATGGAAAACATGGAAGCGTTCGGCGTTCCGCGAAAAATAGTGGCCTTTGTATTGCCGACAGGTTATAGTTTTAATCTCGACGGAACCACATTGTATCTTGCTCTCGCATCAATTTTTGTGGCGCAGGCAGCGGGTATCCATCTCAGTTTTGGGCAGCAGGTTGTAATGATGTTCACCCTGATGCTCACCAGCAAAGGCGTGGCCGGTGTACCTCGTGCTTCTCTTGTTATATTGCTGGGGACTGCTGTTTCGTTCGGGCTTCCGGTTGAACCTATTTTCATCATCCTTGGCATTGACGAGTTAATGGATATGGCCCGCACATCGGTAAATGTTATTGGCAATTGCCTTGCATCGGCTGTTGTTGCGCGTTGGGAAGGTGAACTCGACACGTCGAACGCATTGGTAACAGGAGGAGATGGGCAATCCGACAGCGTTTCCTAATTGCATATACAGGATCATCTGGAATTTGGGATTTGTATTTTCAAATTTCCTTTTATTACTTTTACTGCCGAAACGAATTAAACCACATTGACAGAGAATAAAAATATTGAACCTGTAATTTCATGGAATTCGGTCGAATGGAATGAGAATACTTTTGAAAAACTGTATGATGAATATTATTCTTCTCTCTGTTTTTTTGCAAATAAATACCTGCAGGATTTGGATTTATCCCGCTCACTGGTACAGGAACTGTTCGTGAATTTGTGGTTAAAAAGGGAAAAAATTGTGGTACGTGATTCAATTAAACCCTATCTGTATAAAGCAGTCAGAAATAAATCAATTGATTATTTGAGGGAATCGAAGAAAAGTGTCAGGTTGTCTGATATTTCAGAAAGCAGGTTGAATTCTCCTTTTGAGGATAAACTTGAAGAAGCTGAGTTAAATAATCGCATTAATCAATCGATAAATGAACTTCCTGAAAAATGCCGTGAGATATTTTTGTTGTGCCGTTTCGAAGGCTTGAAATACAATCAAATTGCAGATAAGTTGAACATTTCTGTAAAAACAGTCGAAATGCAAATGGGAATTGCCCTAAAAAAACTAAGGAGCAAATTATCTGATTTACAGATTGTTAGGTTAATGCTCTGCATTTTCCTGAAAAAAAAGCAAGAATCATTACAGGGTATTTCTTAAAATTTCCGTCTATGGGCGATTTAACCCAAAGACAAAATGGAACATACAAATGATATTGACGCTTTAATCACAAAAGCAATCTCCGGGAATGCCAATGATGAGGAAATTTTGCTGCTCAATAATTGGCTGGCCGAATCTGGAGATAATCAAAAAATATACGAGGACAGCCTCAAAACATGGCATGCTGCCGAAATACGACTGGCGCCGGAGAATATTCAACACGATAAATTAAAAATAGTAACTGCTGTTAATCAGAACTTAATCGCACAGTCCCGCAGAAGTAAACGGCGTTCTATCGTTTATCTGGCTGCTGCAATTCTGGCATTTCCAATAGCAATTGCATTAAATATGCTCTTTCTTGCCGATTCTTTGTCCGGTCATATAGATCAGGAGTTTTGTGAAATATCGGCTCCTCTAGGTCACATCTCAAAATGCAAACTTCCGGATGGAACAGAAGTCTGGGTCAACTCGGGATCAAAAATCACCTACAATCCTTCCGGATTTGCGGGTAAAACCAGGGAAATACAACTCGACGGCGAAGCTTATTTTAATGTTGCCAAAAACAAACAAAGGCCATTTTTTGTGCGGTCGGGACTGGCAGATGTAAAAGTTACAGGAACTTCATTCAATATAAAAGCCTTTTCAAATTCAAAATCGTTTGAAACAGTATTGACCGAAGGAAGTATCGAATTGGAGTTGAAAGGGGAACATGCAAATCAGCAGGTAAAAATTAAACCGGGGGAACGGGTTATTTTTGATGCAGAGCAGAAAAAGCTGCTGGTTCAGGATGTAGATACCCGGATGTATTCTGCATGGCGAAATGGACAAATCATTTTCCAGGATGCAATCCTCAGCGACTTAATAAAAGAACTGGAAAGGATATACGACGTTAAATTCAGGCTCAGCGACCCCAATCTGGGCGGCTATCGTTTCAGGGGCACATTCAGTTACGATAATAACCTGATTGATGCACTGGAGAAGTTTAAAGTTACAGCTCATATTAGTTATCACATTGAAAACAAAGAAGTATGGCTTAGTCGAAGTAACTAGGGCCGGGAGCCTTATTAAATAACGGTTTGTCACCCTGACGTAAGGAAGGGTCTCATGTATACAATCAAAAATTAATAGGTATGAAGAATTTGTAGTTGCTTTTGATGAATAAAAAAGAGGGAATAGGTAGTAGCATTCCCCCTTCAAAAAATCGATAGCAATGATTAGCTAAATCAATTTTTTTAATTCAAACATTCAAATTTATGAAAAAATGCGTAAAACAAAGGGAGATTTGTAGCTCCTGGTTAAAAAAACTATGGCTTATGACAAGGTTATGCGTTTTGATGGTCTTACTTACTTTGGGGTCAGTATCAGCGAGTGTTTATTCGCAAAATTCAAAACTAACCCTAAAAATGAAAAGCTCTAAGCTGGCAGACGTCTTTAATTCTATTGAAGAGCAAACCGACTTTTATTTTTTCTACAATCGTGATCAGTTGAATGACCAACAGATTGTAAGTGTTGATGTTGAAAATAAGAAAGTAGAAGAAGTTCTCGACGAACTTTTTCGGGGTCAGGACATTGCCTATAAGATTGATGGCCGTAATATCCTTATTGAGGTAAAAGGGACTAATCTTATTCGGTCTGCCCAGCAAAAAACAGTCTCCGGCAAAGTGACAGACTCAGCGGGCGCACCATTGCCAGGTGTAACAGTTGTTGTTAAAGGAACCACACAGGGAATTATTACCGATTTTGATGGAAAGTATTCCCTAAATAATGTACCGAATGATGCAACTCTGGTATTTTCATTCGTAGGGATGAAGGTACAGGAGATAGCTGTTTCCGGTAAATCTTCCATCAATATTAAAATGGAAGAAGAAACCGTTGGGATAGAAGAGGTGGTCGCCATTGGGTATGGAACTATGAAAAAAAGTGATTTAACTGGATCAATGGTTTCTGTTTCGTCTGACAAGTTAAATACATTTCCCATTCGTTCTATTGAACAAGCATTACAGGGACGTGCAGCCGGAGTTCAAATTACCTCCCTTAACGGAGAACCGGGATCCGAAATTAAGATGCGCGTTAGAGGTTCTACTTCAATAAATGCAGGAAATGAACCTCTTTTTGTCGTCGATGGTTTTGCAGGTGCTAATTCGCCTCCTGCTGAAGATATCCAGTCAGTTGAAATATTGAAAGATGCCTCGGCTACTGCTATTTATGGTTCGCGAGGAGCAAATGGCGTAATCCTTATCACTACAAAAAGAGGGACTGCAGGAGAATTAAAAATCGAGGCGAGTACATCTTATTCGATACAAAAAATAAGTAATCTAATTGATATGTTAAATGCCGAGCAATTTGCTCAATTCCAAAACGATTATCGTGAAGCTACAGGTTCTCCCACCATACCATATCCGGATCCTTCTGCACTTGGTGTAGGCACTGACTGGCAAGATGTGATATTCCGCTCAGGCGCATTGCAGAATTATCAGGTTTCAGTTTCAGGAGGAACAGATAAATTAAAAATTTATTCATCTGGAAAATATTATAAGCAAAAAGGAATAATAATTAATTCAGACTTTGAAGCATTTAACGGAAGGTCTAATATAGATGTTAATTTTTCAGAAAAAATTAAGTTAGGCACGCAAATGCAATTTTCTCACTTTAATAAAAATGGCGTGCTAACTCAAAATTTGCAATCTGGTGGTAGTGGGGTAATATCCGGTGCATTAACCTTCCAACCAGATTTGGGAATTTATGATAATGAAGGGAATTATACTATTTCTACATTTGGAGATGTACGTAACAATCCATATGCTATTGCATCGGAAAGAACCGAACAATCGGTGGGAAACAATTTCGTTGGTAATGCTTTTATCGATTACGAGATATATAAAGATCTGAAGTTTCATTCCAGTTTTGGAGTTCAATTGGGTTCAGACAGGTCAGGGACTTATCTGTCAAATGCTATTCTTCTTGGATCAGCAACTAATGGTAAAGCTTCAATGTCTGGTTCGAGGTCTTTAATGCTAATCACCGAAAACTATTTAACTTATGCTAAAACGATAGCAGACATTCATAAAATAAATATCATGGCAGGGTATTCATACCAGTCAAGAAGCAATGAATGGTTTGGTGCAACCAGTCAGAGTTTTATTACCGATTCTTTTCTCTTTTGGAACTTAGGGGCAGGAGCGACTCCTGTATCTCCACAGTCTGCATTAACAGAGTGGTTAATATCTTCATATTATTCACGATTCAATTATAACTTTAAAGATCGTTATTTAATTACACTTACCGGACGTTATGATGGATCTTCCCGCTTTGGCGCCAACAATAAATGGGGATTTTTCCCTTCAGGTGCTTTTGCATGGAATGTAAAACAAGAACCTTTTATGCAACAAATTGATAAATTGAGCCATCTAAAAATTCGCACAAGTTATGGAGTTACAGGGAATACTGAAATTGGGGCATATAGTTCCATGGCAAAGCTTGGAAATGCAGTTTTTGCTATCGAAGGAGAGCGAGTAAACGCAGTTGTACCATCATCTGTAGCAAATGCCAGTTTAAGTTGGGAAAGTACCGAACAATCTAATATTGGTCTTGACATCGGGTTCTTCAAAGAGAGGGTCAATTTCACAGCAGACTATTACAATAAGATAACTAGCGACTTATTATACGAAGTCCCTCTTCCTAAATATTCTGGCTATAGTACATCACTGCGTAACTGGGGAAAAGTCAGGAACCGGGGATTTGAATTTTCTCTAAATTCAATTGTTACAGATAAATTATTAAAATGGTCAACTGATTTTAACATTTCATTTAATAAGAATAAGATTCTCGAACTCCCCGAAGGAGATGTCATTTGGAACGCACTTCCAGGAGGGATATTTGCTACATCAACTCATATTCGCACTGTTGGTCAGCCTAACGGAGTCTTTTATGGGTACGTATTTGACGGCGTATATCAGGAAGGAAATGATTTTTCTGCTGAACCCGACAAAAGCCCTGGAGAAATTAAATACCGGGATATAAAGAGTAGGGATGCTGATGGAAATCTGACAGGTGTCCCTGATGGCACAGTAAACAGTGATGACCGTCAAATTATTGGCGACCCTAACCCAGATTTTACTTTTGGGTTTACAAATGATTTTAAGTTCAAGAACTTTGAATTGAATATTTTCCTCAATGGCTCAGTTGGTAACGATATGATCAATTTCACACGAATGGAATTGGAAACTATGAATGGTTACAATAATACAACAACTGCTTACCTTGACGCATGGACTCCGACCAATACAGATACTGATGTGCCTGCTGTTGGTTATAGTTACTGGGAATTTTCTTCCAGATGGGTAGAAGATGCAAGCTTTCTACGGGTCAAAAATATTTCCCTGGGGTATTCGCTTCCATCGTCCTTTTTAAAGAAGTTAAACCTCAGTAAATGGAAGATATATATTAGTGGTCAGGATTTAATAACACTAACAAAATATTCCGGGTATGACCCTGAAGTGAGTTGGAACGATAGTAATTCGAATACAGGATCTGATTATGGCAGTTACCCACATGTGAAGTCTTATACTATAGGAATGAATATAGAATTTTAATCTAAAAATTTTTATAACTAATGATCATGAAAAAACATAATTACATATTTTTTATTGTCCTGTTATTTATCTCGGCAGCATGCAATAAACTGGACGAGAATCCGATAGGGGTACTTGCCCCGGAATCGTTTTTTAGGAACAAAGCAGATGCAGAGGCATCAATTATGGGTGCTTATGCTTCAATGGTTAATATAGATGATTATGGTGCACGCTATTTTTATTTGAGTGAACCTCCGAGTGATTTGACGATTGCTCCATACGATGCGAGTCTTATTGAAATTAGTAGCTTCGATAATGACCCGAATGAAATGACAACTGGTAAATGGTGGATTGCTGTATATAAGATCATCGGTGCAGCAAACAACGCAATTAGCGGGATTCCTAATATTAAAGAATCTGATGAAGTGAAGAACCGACTAATGGCTGAAGCCATGGCAATCAGGGCGCATACCTACTTTAGGTTAGTGAGGATTTATGGTGATGTTCCATATCTCGGTGAATTCGTTAATGATCCTGCTACTGTTAAGGATATTACCAGAACTCCTGTGGCTGAAATTTACCAGCATATTATCAATGACCTGGAGTTTGCAATTCAGCATTTACCTAATTCCTATTCAGGAGATACACGTAGTAGGGTTACTAAAGGCACGGCATATACTATTTTGGCTGATGTATACCTCACCTTAAAAGAATGGGGAAAAGCCGCCGAAAATGCTGAATATGTTATTAACCATGCCACAGACTTTGGATATGGACTGGTCGATGATTTTAAAGATTTATTTGATGCTTCGTTAAATCATTTAAAAGAGAATATCTGGATTTGTGATTTTAGTTTTGTTAATAATTCATACCCTTATGATTATAATTATTTAGGCGCTTTATTTTCAGTATCAGGGTCTGATTATGGTGGTTGGAGTACGTTTACTTCAAATGTAGCGACATTAAACAGCTTTGATAACAGGGATTATAGAAAGAAAATATCATTTTTAACCGAAGCTCCTTATAAGGGAGTAATAAAAAATTATACAGAATTTGGATGGCCCCTACCTCATATTAATAAATGGTATGGTTCGTTAATCGGAACTTCTCAGGAAATTGGTTATCCAACCGATTTGAATGTTAATGTTTATAGGTATGCCGAAGTATTGTTAATTGCATCTGAAGCATTAAATGAAATAAATAGTGGACCTACTGCCAAAGCTTACGATTACATCAATCAGGTTCGGGCTCGGGCACGCAATTACGGAGGTACTATGACAAATTTCCCTGCCGATCTTCAACCTGGCATGTCACAGGAAGAATTTTTTGATGCTGTCATGGAGGAACGCCGCGTGGAATTGGCCTTTGAGTGTAAACGATGGTTCGATATTTGTCGTCGTAATCTGTTCGAGAAAGTATTTGCCGGACCGAACTCAACAGAGCCACATACAACTTGGCAAAAATTATTACCAATTCCTCAATCGGAAATAGATATAAATCCAAACTTAACCCAAAATCCAGATTATAATTAAATCAATAAATGCAATCCGGGGTGAGATAGGACCCCGGATTGCATTCTCTTTTTGGTTTAATACCCAGACCCTTGGGGCGGTTCCGTTTTCGTCCTGTGCGTTAGCTTTTTCGATACCTCGCGGGCTTGCCCCGAGGTAGTCCATTTTTTGATTAGGAAGCAGCATTCGAATTAAGTTAATGTAGTAGAATAAAAAACTTACGAAAATATTTTTTAAATTAAAATCTATAGAAAAATGAGAAGTACCATATCATTAAGTTTTCTTTTATACTTTTTATTACCAGTAAATATTGGATCATCCCAGTCATTACAAAGACTTGAAGTAAGTAATAAAAGAAAAAAAGTCACTGGATTTCTTGCTATATGGCTGCTTATCCTGTGTTATTGCACCCCCTGTTTGGGGGAAGGAATTAAGCCATTACGAACAGTCGCTGATTTAAATATTGGTGAATCAATTAAATTGAAGTTAACAGACGGTGACTCAGTTGAGGTTACTTTACTTGATACAGAAGCCGTTTTTGACAAGTTAAGAAATGCTGTCCGGTCTGCCAGGGCGAAGGTTTCTGTAAATGGGCACGAGGTCTGGCTTGATGTAGCAAATTATAACCTGCCTGTCACTGTTGGAAACGTCCAGATTGATTGTCCGGTAATAAAGGCATATTCTGCAAAGTCCTCACATCTCAGGTGGGGATTGAAAAAAGAAGCGAGGCTGAGGGTTTGGCCAGCCGGCTCCCCTTACATAACCCCGGGAACATTTGTATATCCGATAAAACAACGATTGTTTGCCAGCGATACTCAAATGGGGAATGAACCGGCGTATGTTGATGGGACAGAAGATCCTGTTAACCCTGATTATTCATCAGTCTATTACCATTCGGCGCTTGATTTTGGTGGTTCTGAGGGAAAAGAAGAAATTGTCTCTTCGGTGGACGGATTAGTAATAACATCAGGAGTCTATACGATAGATGGAGCAAGAGACCTTCCCGATAAAGGATCATATGATGCAGTTTATGTTTTGGACAAACGCGGGTGGTATCATGGTTTCTTCCACCTTTTTAGTATTGACTCAGCGATCAAGCCTGGAGTGAACGTAAAAATGGGGCAGAAAATCGGGACAATCGGGAAAGAAGGGGAAAGTGGCGGATGGGTCCATCTGCACTATGTAATCAAGTGCAGGCAGCCTTCAGGGGAATGGGGAGACGAGTATGCCTATCCATTTATCTGGGAAGCCTATAGAAATCAGTACAACCCCGCGATTATAGCAGTTGCCCGCCCACACCAATTGGTTCCGGTCGGGAAAGTGGTTGTGCTTGATGGAAGAAAATCCAAAAGCTTTGAAGGGGAAATTACTTTGTATGAATGGCTTTTTACAGATGGGTCGAAGGCTTCAGGAGCTTTACAGGAACGCAACTACGAAAAGCCTGGAACCTATAGCGAAGTATTAAAAGCAGTTGATTCGAAAGGAAATATAGACTACGATTATGCAGTTATCCAGGTAATCGATCCTAACGATCCTTCCGCCTTACCTCCAACCATACATGCCAGCTATTATCCAACGACCGGTATCAGGGCCGGTGATCCTGTTTCTTTTGTTGTAAGGACTTTCCGCATAAACGACGAAGGAAGTGAGAAGTGGAATTTTGGAGACGATAGTCCTGTTGTTGAAGTTAAGTCAGAATTGCCGGAGAACAGTGTAAAAGGGAAATATGCTGAAACTATCCACCGTTTTGAAAAACCGGGGCATTATATTGTCCGTGTTGAAAGAACAGGGAATAATGGTTACAAGGCTATCGCCAGTTTGCATGTTCAGGTTTTTTCAAAATGATATAAAATGATTCAGATTATTAATCTGTAAAATTTTAATAATGAAGAAATTATCAATTACAACACTTTATTTCCTGATGGTTTTATCCGTTTTTTCGCAAGGGAAGCTCGAACCGGCACAAGGAAATGAGAAAGTGCACCAGCCCCGGTATGGCCTGTTCTATGATAACCATACGATGCCTGCCGTTCCGGATGTTGGTGAAAATTTTGATGTTGAAGCGTTTACCGACAGGATCAAAGGTTGCGGCGTGGACCTGTTAACGTTCCATGCCCGGTGTAACCTTGGGAATGCTTACTATGACACAAAAATCGGGACGAAACACCCGTCGCTGAAATACGATTTATTTGGCAAACTGGCTGAATCCTGCAAGAAGAAAGACATTGCCCTGGTCGCTTATTTTAACGGTGGCATCAGCAGTGCGGAAGGCCTCCTTCACCGGGACTGGACCACCCTGTATTTCGACGGGCGGGAATACCGCGAACCGCGCTTTACCCCTTTTGTACGGACCATGTGCTACAATTCGCCATACCGCGACCATTTGATCGCTATGGTCAGCGAAGGAGCACACAACTATCCGGTAAGCGGCTTTTTTATTGACTGTCTGGATGCCTATCCATGTGTCTGCCCGGTTTGTGTAAAGGAAATGAAAGAGCGGGGGATTGATTGGAGCAACGAAGCCGAGGTTACCAGGTTCTCTGAAGCTTCGGCGCTCCGTCTGGCGCAGGATATTTCCAGAGCAGTCAAAGCAATAAACCCAGGTTTTCTCCTCTATTTTAATGGAATAGGATTTGAACAACAGGCTGGTCTGTGTACACATTTGGAATGCGAGTGCCTTCCCAATGGCTTCTGGGGTTATGAATATTTGCCAGTATTGTCACATTATATGCGCACCCTGGGTGACAAGCCGGTACTGAACATGACAGCCCGTTTTTACGATTGGGGTGATTTTGGCAGCCTTCGCCCGGAAGCGGCAATTAAATACGATCTTTTATATGGTTTGGCCAACGGGATGCGCCCCAATGTAGGGGGACATTTTCACCCACGAGGCGACCTCGAAACAGCCGTACTCGACCGGTTAGAGAAAATATACAAGGAATTGCAGACCATGGACCCATGGTTTGACCAGGCAAAAAACATTACAGAAATAGCCATCGTTTACCCCAAACCGAACAGCAACCTTCGCAACCAGGCCCGTGGCAGTGGGCAGCTTGGTGCAGCGGTGCGTATGCTGAGCGAGCTGAAGCAACAATTCGATGTGGTAACTGATTTCTCTGACTGGAACAAATATAGAGTCCTTGTAATTCCCGATGACATTACCTTTACCGACGAGGTCACCCGACGAGTCCGGGCGCACCTTGCAGCCGACAAGGCAGTTATTTCCAGCGGCAACTCAGGGCTGAATCCGGAAAAGACACAATTTGCACTGGAAAAAGAATGGGGGGTGAAATATATTGGGGACAATGACTTCGATCCGGCCTATTACACAGTGGGTAAAAACTTCAATGCCGGAATACCCGATATGCCGCTGTCGTTTTATTCTCCGGGTATCGATATGGAAGCCTTGCCAGGTACAAAAGTCGAAGCATACCTTGTAAAACCCTATTTCAACAAGGGTTGGGATGGCGAATATGCTTTTTATTATACTCCACCGGACAAAGTTACCGACATCCCGGCACTGAGCATTTGCAACAAAGTAGCACACTTCAGCCACAGGATATTTTCCGGGTACAACCTTCAGGCTCCTGTAGAACTGAGACGGTTGTTTGGGAATGTGCTGGAGAAATTTCTGCCTGAACCTGTATTTAAAACAGAAAACCTCCCATCCTATGCCAGGGCATTTGTGACGGAACAACCCGGAAGAAGAATGGTGCATCTCCTTTCTTATATCCCGGAGCTGAGAGGGGAAAAGACCCAAATGATCGAAGAACCGATAGAGCTTCATGATGTGAAGATTGCACTTCGTATTGACGGAAAGGCACCAAAAAAAGTTTACCTGGCGCCCGATAAAACCACCCTTCCGTTCACCTCCAGTGATGGGTACGTGCATGTGACCATTCCGGTTAGCAAAGGTTATGGTCTGGTGGTTTTCGAACAGTAAGCATAATCGTTAAGTCAACCGAAAAGCAAACCGGATTTTATTGATAGAATAAAGAAAAGGAGATATTGAGGATTTACAGTTATAATTTTAAAAATAAAATAGTATGAATACATCTATTATTCCAAGACAAGAGTATTTTGACCGCATCGCGAAGTTTCAGCTTAATATCCAGGCTGCCGGTCTTGATGCGTGCCTTGTGCATGCCAACGAGGCGGATATGGCCAATGTGCGTTATTTAAGTGAATACTGGCCGACTTTTGAAGCCGCTGCCGTATTTGTACCAGCCAAAGGCGAAGCCGTTCTGCTTATTGGCCCTGAGAGCGAAACCTACGCCAGGCAACGCAGTGTACTGCCGGACATTGAAAAAATGGTAGAATATCGCGAATCAGCAGAACCGGAATACCCGGATATCAAAGTAAGCAATTACAGGGATATTGTGGCAAAATATACCCCAACCGGCAAAATTAAGAAACTCGGTATAGTTGGATGGTCTATTACCACGTTGCCTGTTTACATGTCCTTAAAAGAACAGTTGCCCGAGGTAGAACTGATCAAGGCGGATCACACATTTTTGCCTTTACGTTTCATAAAAAGTGAGAACGAACTCGGCTGTCTTAGGAAAGCTTTTAATATTGCAGAACTGGCTGTAGATGCGATCATCAACGAGATAAAACCGGGGATGACCGAACTTCAGGTAATCGGTATTGCCCAGCGCGAAATATACAGGCATGGGGGTGAATACGAAGGACATGCCCTTTATTGCTTTTGCGGTCCCGCAACAAATAATGCCATTTCGAGGCCGACTAATAATAGAATCATCGAAAATGAGGTGATCCAGCTAAATATCGGGGCCCTGGTCAGCGGATATTCATCCAGTGTCGGGCTACCCATCTCTATCGGGCCATTACCTGAAAGAAAGAAAAATTTGGTTGAATTTGGTCTGGAGGCACACCTGAAAACAATGGAATTTTTGCATGCGGGGGTACCAGCAGCCGAAGTAGTCAGAAATTATGAAACATGGGTCAGGCAGCGTGGATTTGGTAAATACATGCTCTACGGGCCATGCCACGGGCTTGGTATGATGGAAGTAGAACAGCCCTGGATGGAGTCGGTTTCCAATTACGATTTAAAAGCCAATATGACCTTCCAGGTTGATACTTTTTTTTATGATCATGATTTTGGCCTGCGCTGGGAGAATGGCATCGCCATTACAGATAGTGGAGTAGAAAAATTCTCCTCCCAATTTATGAAGATCATCGAGATTTAAACAAACTATTAATAGTAACTAAAAGAAAGGATCGGATTATGTATTATGAAATGATGTTCCCGGATCAAATCAGGGACGCGATTAAAAAAAACACCCCGGTAGTTCTTGCCCTTGGTGTATTGGAATACCATGGAGAGCACATGTGCCCTGGCGTAGATACTCTGGTTGTAGTTCGTGCCATCAATATGCTTGAAAAAGAAATGCCCATGGTGGTGTTGCCGCCCTTCTACTATGGAGCTGGCAGTTATGTGGTCGAACCACCCGAGAATAATGGAACTGTGCACGTGGACTCCCAGGCACTGGTACCCATTGCCAAACAACTGTTTTATAACCTTCTGAGGATAGGGTTCCGCAATATAAATGTTTTCATTCACCATCAAAGTGAAAACTTCGCAGACGGAATGCCTACCGACCTGGCTTTCAAACTGGCTGCCAAACAGGAAACTTTCGCATTCCTTGAAAAGCAACGAGGAGAGTCATGGTGGGGGGATAATTCATCGGCCGGTTATTATGAGAGCCATGCGGCGGGTGGCAACCCATTTAACTGGATTAAGATCAGGCCGTTTATGAGTGCAGACGTACAGCAAATGTACCCGATTGACCATGCAGGTGAACAGGAAACATCGCTGATGATGGCTTTTTGTCCTGAAGGGGTAGATATGAAGCGTTTCTCTGGCGAAAAGTGGTATGTACAATCCGCTAAAAAAGCTTCTTTGGAATATGGAAACAAGGCCAAAGAATTAATCTTAAGGGATATGAAAAAAGCTTTGGAGAGTTAATAATGACCGGACAGGAGTTAATTGATATAATGGATCAGGCAAACCGCCGTGTACATATTGTTGGTTCCCCCGAAAACGGGATCATCGCTGCCTTGGATTTGGAAGGACGGCTTTTCGCAGTGCTTAACGGCAGGGTTCTGAACCGGGTGGTGCAGGCAGCTATCCTGAACCGTAGCGACAAGACCACTTTCCTGAATCCCGGTGGCGATGCCTTATGGCCTGCCCCTGAAGGTAGCTGCCTGGGGTACGAATATGGCTCAGGGGAATGGAGGGTCCCTCCTGCAATAACAGGTGCAGTTTGGAAGGTTGCAGAACAGCCGGAAAACAAGACTGTGATTAGGGCGGAAATTGACATGGTCAATAACCGTCAGCTTGGCATTCCATGTGAATTTGAACGGCACATAAAAATCAGGCATACTGCGTCCGCATTGATGCAGAACGTGACTGAAGTTATCCGGTATATTGGAGCCAGGCCACTGGCTAAGGATGAATTTCTGCTGGCTCCCTGGTCGCTCTGCCAATTTGAGTCAGGTCGGGGGAAAAAGGTTATTTTGCCTCCACCGGCAGACAATGAAATCTGGGATATGTATGGTTCCAGCCATTCCAAACGCAGGCTCAGCAAGGATATTTATGTTGTTGACACAAATACCGAAGAGCGTTTCCAGTTGGGATTGGGTGCCGGTGTACCCTGGATAGAATTTGTCAGCGGGAACGAATTCCGGGTCAGGCGCTATGCAGGTGTATTGCCTGAAGGACAATATCCGATCGATATTTCAGATATTTCCCCGGGTCAATTACCATCCGGAAGGGGCGTTAACCTGAGTGTTTATTGTGACCCTTCAGGATTCATGGAAATGGAAGCCTGCGGTGGCTGCTCCGGTATCCTTGAGCCGGGAACAGAACTTAGTGTGAACATCATCACGGAATATTCTATGAATGCGGGATAGTTTGTTAATACTTAAATAATTGCATATCACGGAAGCGGGGTAAGTAAAAACCATAATCATTAATAAAAACCGAAATTAATTCAACGATAATGAGTACAAATCAAAAAAGTTTAGCTGTTCCTATGATCATCATCGGTTCAATGTTTGCTGTATTAGGCTTTGCCTTGGGAATAAATGCATTTTTTGTCCCTTTTGTAAAGGAAGCGTTTCATCTTTCCACGGCAATGTCCTATTTAATCATGACAGCGACATTCTTTTCTTTTGTCGTTTTTGGTATTCCATCGGGGATGATCATCAAAAAGATAGGGTATCGAAGGGGAATGGTTGTTGCTTTTCTGTTAATGGCCGCCGGATGTTTTTTAATCGCCCCGGCAGCGAGTATCATAAGTTTCCCGCTTTTCCTGTTTGCCTTGTTTGTCAGTGGCATGGGTCAGGCTTTACTGACCGGAGCCGTTAACACATACGTTACGATCCTGGGGTCTGTCGAGAGTGCGGCAAAAAGGATAAGCATTATGGGGATATGCAATAAATTTTCCTATGCAGGGGCTTCATTCATCCTGGCCTGGTTCCTGGACCTATCCGATGTCCGGATTAAAGACACCATTGCCCCGTTTTACCTGATTACCGGGATATTAATCATTATAGGCATTTTATCCTATTTTGCACCGCTTCCGGAGATTAAAGCAGAGGGTGAAGATCAAAATGATGATAACTCTCCGGTTTCAACTTATGCCGGTTCAAAAACAAGCATTTTTCAATTTCCTCATTTATTGCTGGGAACAGTTGCGTTGTTCTTAGATATGGGTCTCGAAACAATAGCGCTGGGAACAATTAATGATTATGCGACCATCTTAAATTTACCAACCCCTGAAAGTTATGTCTGGTTTACTTCGTTGGGAATGGTAATGGGCTATCTTTTGGGTGTTGCCTTTATCCCAAAAATTCTGAGTCAAAATACAGCATTAGTACTGTGTACTATATTGGGGGTTGTCACAACGATATCAATTGCACTCGTTCCAGCCGGTATTTCTATTTATCTGGTTGCCGTCCTTGGCCTGGCCAATTCCTTGTTATGGCCGGCCATCTGGCCTCTGGCAATTGCCGATCTTGGTAAATATACCCAAATAGGGTCTTCATTTTTAGTGATGGGGATGATCGGAGGAGCTATTTTGCCGTTAATATTTGGTTTTATTGCAGATACTTCATCCTATCCGATGGCTTATTTTGTTTGCATACCTGCTTATTTGTTCATCCTGCATTTTGGAACGTCAGGGAGTAAAATCAGGACGAATTACAGCGCTAATTAAACTAATGAAAAAAAAGTACACCATAGGATTGGATTACGGTACCGATTCGGTCCGTTCACTGATTGTTGATGTAACCAGCGGGGAAGAAATCGCAAGTTCGGTTTTCAGTTACCCCAGGTGGGAAAAGGGATTTTACTGTGATCCGGCTATTAATCAATTCCGGCAACATCCGTTGGATTACCTTGAAGGTTTGGAGTATACCTTCCGGGAAGCCCTTGGAAAGGTATCTAAAGACGTTGCTGAAAAAGTGATCGGTATTTCTATTGATGCCACCGGATCAACACCTGTGGCCGCGGATGAAAAGGGTACTCCGTTGGCGCTAAAAACTGGTTTTGAAGAGAATCCCAATGCCATGTTTATGTTGTGGAAAGACCACACTGGGTTAATAGAAGCCGGAGAGATTAATAACCTGGCACGAAAATGGAAAATAGATTTTACTCGCTATGAAGGTGGAATTTATTCATCAGAATGGTTTTGGGCCAAGATATTGCATGTACTTCGAATCGATGCAGAAGTGAGGGAAGCTGCCTACTCATGGGTAGAACTATGTGACTGGATACCTGCTGTGTTAACAGGACGCACCAACCCGTTGACATTAAAAAGGAGTCGGTGTGCGGCAGGTCATAAGGCCATGTGGCATAAGGATTTTGGCGGCCTTCCTTCCGAAGCTTTCCTGAGCAAACTGGATCCGTTGCTCAAAGGATTACGGGACCGTTTGTATAAAAAAACTTTTACCTGTGATGTGGCTGTCGGCACATTATCGCAGGAATGGGCTGTCCGGTTGGGATTAGCTGAAGGGGTAACCGTAGGGGTTGGTACCCTTGATGCCCATGCAGGGGCATTAGGTGCAGAAATTACTCCCTATTATATGTGTAAAATATTGGGAACTTCTTCGTGCGATATGCTTGTTTTACCAACGACAGAAATGGGAGATAAGCTGGTTCCCGGAATATGCGGACAGGTGGATGGATCCATAATATCTGGAATGATTGGTCTGGAAGCAGGGCAACCGGCTTTTGGTGATCTTTATGCCTGGTTTAAAAAGATATTGCTATGGCCCGTTGAACAAATATTGTTTCAAACAGAAATAGTCGGTGAAGCAATCAGAAATAAACTTAAACAGGAAATAGCCGATAAAATAATTACAGAACTTTCAAAAGAAGCTGCCCTGATTCCCATTGATGAGTCTGGTGTGCTTGCAATTGACTGGATAAACGGGCGGGGTACCCCTGATGCTGAAGAAAACCTAAAGGGAGTGATTGCCAATCTCAGCCTGGGAACTGATCCTCCACGCATTTTTCGTGCCTTGGTTGAAGCGGCAGCTTTTGGCTCCAAAACAATTGTGGACCGGTTCATTAGTGAGGGGGTTCGCATTGACGGAATAATTGCGTTGGGCGGTGTGGCTAAAAAATCACCCTTCATCATGCAAATTGTTGCTGATGTTTTAAATATGCCAATCAAAGTAGCCCGGTCAGGCCAGGCCTGTGCTTTGGGGGCCGCTATGGCCGCTTCTGTTGTTGCCGGATTCCATAAAACAATACAGGAAGCACAGAAAAGGATGGGAGGAGGATTCGAAACCACCTATTATCCTATTCCTGAAAATGTAGAACGATACTTGGTGATGTATCAAAAATACCTCCGACTGGGAGCTTTTATCAATCTCTCACTGAACAATTAGGACTATGAAATAGATAACCTTGAATTATTATACAATTTCAAATAATACATAATGCTAAGCAATAATATTAAATGCAATGAAACGGAAATTAATATTTGTCACCTTTATTTTTGCCTTTTTGATGCCGAAAGGTAATGCACAGTCTACCTATACAGCCAATGAAGCTTATGAGTTGATTAGTACAATTAAGTCGCAGCCTTTTATACACATCACACATCCCGATGCACAGTGGTTTCCTTCTGCCGGGCTTGGTTTGTTTATGCATTGGGGCATTCATAGTGTGGCAGCGTTGGACCCTTCTTGGAGCATGATCAAAAATTGCTTTTGGGTGAAATGCGACTGCCCAATTGCACCTGAAGATTATTACCGACTGGCCGAAGATTTTGATCCGGTAGCATACGATCCTGAAAAGTGGGTGCTGGCCGCGAAACAGGCTGATTTTCAGTACATGGTTTTAACTGCCAAACATCATGACGGCTATTGCCTGTGGCCATCGAAATACGGAGAATGGAATACCGGTAAATACATGCAGGGGCGCGATCTACTGAAACCGTATGTGGAAGCATGCCGAAAATACAGAATGAAGGTTGGATTCTACTACTCCCCGCGTGATTGGGCCGACCCGGATCATAAAAATAATGCAAGACCCTGCTACAGGAACGAACAGCGTATTAAGAGTACAGTAAGATATTTGTTCGTGCGGTTTTCAACTGATAGAGAAGGAGGGGAAGCTGGCTGGACCGGGAATCTTTAATTTGAAAAAAAACGACGAATACAAATCAGGACATTGATGAACTTATAAACAATATTTCCCTCTTCCCAAATCCGGGAACTGATTTAATCACCATTAAGGGATTGGGCAAAGGAATTCAATGTGACAATTGTCAATATACTGGGCATGAACGTCTATTCTAAAGACGCGATTCATAGCGGATCTCAACTTGACATCAGTAAACTTAACGAGGGATTATATACAGTCATCTTTACCGATGATCAGATACATGTAGTAAAATTCGTAAAAAACTAAATACCTGTTGCCTATGGGGATAGATGAATAAAAATGAGCCTGAGCTTTTCCATTTTTAATCATAAAAGAAGGGTAATTTTCATAGGTTATTATCTTCTTTACCGGGCTTACCAGAAAAAATTTATCGTTTGCTTTTGTTGTAAAGAAAGCAAACGATTGAATAAAATAAAAAACTCGTCTTTAACGAAAATAATGTATCCGAACAACCGCATGAACAGTGAAGCCCTTTCAGGAATATTGTATTCTCTTATAGAAAGATGAAATTTTAATAATCACCCAATTCTTTCAGAAAAACAATATGATTTAATCTCCTTTGGGTTAAAATTTCCCGCTACATGCGGAGGGGTAGTTCATTAACGTGATGATATTTCAATTTAGATTTTATTAAATTTTTATGAAAAATAATTATGAAAAAAATCGATTTTAATCAAATTTTCGGATTGTTTGACAAGAATTCTCGTTTCTCCAACATCGACAGTCCGATAAAAAAAAATACATATCAGAAATTTCTATTATTCCTCTCTCTGTTCCTTGCCTGTAATTTAATAAGCCGGGGACAATTTACGGTTTACCAAACATGGGATTTTGAAAATCGTTCTGTTGGGACTTATACAGATGCTATGGCTCTCGAAGATTTTGACATTGCTACTAGAAATGGAATTCCACATAGTTGGTTTTGGCTACACGGAGATCATAGTCGGATTACATCCGATGTTATAAATGGGGTAACAACAAAAGTTGCTGAGTCAATAGTACCAACAGACAATCCTTTTGATGGATTTCAGATAGAGGCGTATTTAGACACTTCTGTTATACAATTTCAGGAATTATATATATCATATAATCTTAAATTTAGTGCTAATGAATTACTTTCATCTAATAAAGGGAAATTAATAGGATTAAGAGCGCTACCTGAGGCAGATAAGAATAGCGACGGGTATATGGCACATGGTGAAGGTTTCTATTGCTGTCCAATGTTCCAAGCCAATCAAGTTATTGCTTACCATTATGATTGGACTGTTGATAGGCAAGGGAATGAGCCGGATTACGGTTATTTACCTTGGTCTGACGAAACAATGGATTGCAACCCTACTTATTTTTCGGCTGGAGTTTGGTATAATATAACGCAAAGAATCGTCCTTAATTCATTTACGGATGGAGTTCCTAACGCTGATGGGATAGAAGAAATATGGATAAATGGTGTTCAGATATTTCATGAGAATTATCTTATTTTAGTTGCCGATCAGGGCAAATGTATAAATGGTGTATCTGCAGCATTGTATACCAATTATACAACAGCAAACGAAACTAATTTTCGATTTGATAATATGGTAACTTGGGTTAATGTGAATGACCCAACTTACGGAACAAGGAATTTACACAATAGCGCATCGATACTGGCAACACCTATCGACCCTGTTACTGACCCTGTTGTGACCATTACAGCTACCGATGCCAGCGCTACGGAGCAAGGAGAAACAACAGGAACATATACTATATCAAGAGGAACCGCAACTTCTGGCAATTTGACGGTTAATTATGCTACACCCACAGGAACAGCTACTCTGACCACAGACTATACCTTATCAACTTCGGGTAGTGTAACAATTGCTGACGGAAATACTTCAGCCACGGTCACCGTTACCCCGGATGACGACGCTTCGGGCGAAGGCAGTGAAACTGTTATCCTAACCCTGACCACAGGCGCCGGATATACCATCGGTTCGCCATCATCTGCTACTATTACGATTACCGATAATGATGATGTTACCAATGTCGCCCTGAATAAAACCGCCACACAGTCAAGTACTGCGTATAGTGGAGTAGCCTCCCGTGGGGTAGATGGCAATACCAGCGGTTTGTGGGCCAATAATTTTGTTACGCACACAAACTCGGATATGAATGCCTGGTGGGAAGTAGATCTGGGGCAGGTTTACAACATCAGCTCCATTCAGGTGTGGAACAGGACAGATGGCTGTTGTATGGCGCGTATGGACAATTTCTATGTCTTTCTGGCCAATTCATTTACCTCTCAAGATCTCACAACAACCCTTAACCAAAGTGGTATCTGGAAGTCTTCACAGCAGACCACTTATCCTAATCCTTCCTATACCTGTAATCCAGGCACTTCGGGAAGATATGTCAGGGTCCAGCTTGGCGATCAGGCTGAATTGAATATTGCAGAGGTTATTGTTATGGGAAGCAGTGCATCATTACCGACTGTGACTATTGCGGCCACCGATGCTGCTGCCGGAGAAGCAGCAACCCCGAACACGGGGACATTTACGGTAAGCCGTACAGGGTCAACTACGGCCGCCCTGACTGTAAACTTTTCTGCACCAACCGGAACGGCTACCCTGACCACCGATTATACATTATCGCCATCGGGCAGCGTGAGCATTCCTATTGGGAGTTCAACCGCGACGGTCACCGTTACCCCGGTTGACGATGCTGCTGTCGAAAGCAGTGAAACTGTTATCCTGACCCTGGACACAGGTACCGGTTATACCATTGGGAGCCCTTCGGCAGCTACCGTTACTATTGCTGATAATGATTTTACCAATGTCGCCCTGAATAAAACCGCCACACAGTCAAGTACTGCGTATAGTGCAGTAGCCTCCCGTGGAGTGGATGGCAATACCAGCGGTTTGTGGGCCAATAATTCTGTTACGCACACAAACTCGGATATGAATGCCTGGTGGCAAGTGGATCTGGGCGAAGATTATCAGATCAGCTCCATTCAGGTGTGGAACAGGACAGATGCCTGCTGCATGGCACGTATGGACAATTTCTATGTCTTTCTGGCCGATGCCTTCACCTCATACGATCTCACTACAACGATTAACCAGAGCGGTATGTGGTATGTTCACCAGACAACTTATCCAAATCCTTCATATACATGTTACCCGGATACAGAAGGAAGATATGTCAGGGTTCAGCTTGGTGATCAGGCTGAATTGAATATCGCAGAGGTCATTGTTACAGGTTACTCTCTGAAAAGTGCTGTTATAAATTCAGGAAATGAAGTTACCCTTACCAAAGAGCAAAACAAAAGCCGGATCAAAGTATTCCCCAATCCAGGTTCGACTACGATTACTGTTTCCGGATTTAGCAAGGCATTGGAATTACGGATACTGGATGTTCTGGGCAAAGATGTTTACAGGGTCGAGAATATATCCAACAGTGCCGAAGTTGATGTCAGCAACTTCCGAAAAGGGATGTACCTGATCATACTTAAAGAAGGGAATAATCATCATTTAACAAAATTTATGAAAGACTAAGTGCTTAAAAGGGACCATCCCAAACGGGATGGTCCCTTTATCAAACAGGTGGCAATTACTATTTGAAATTTAATAAGAAAGATAACATGAAAAAGAAAAAGATTCTTCAAGTGCTGTGCATAATTGCAGTGTTCCTGTCATTTACAGCTTCAGGACAGACTTTGCCAAGACTTGAAGTGGTTAGTAACCATCGTTACCTGGTTCAGGATGATGGTACACAAGAAGGAAAGCCATTTTTCTATTTAGGAGATACTGCCTGGGAGTTATTTACCCGGTTGACTAAACCCGAAGTTGAAACGTATTTTCAGGTTCGAAAAGAGCAGGGATTTAATGTGATAATGGCCATTTTGCACAATGAACCAAGCTATTGATGGAACACCTGAACAAAATCAATTCCGGGAACCTGTTGTTGCTCGGCCGGGGATACCCCTGTGTCTGGTTGTTGTTTTTGCTCAAAGCCAAAGCCATTGAATTCTGTGTCCATCTGAAAGAAGACTGGTGGCTGAAAGTTAAAGACTTTACCGAAAGCCCGGAAAAAGAAAGGATCGTAACCTTTACCTTACCCAAAAAGGATCGGAATAAATTGAAGGATTTTCCGCAGATGCAGGATACAGAAATAACCTGTCGGCTGATAAAAGTAGAACTTAAAAATGGAAGTTGTCAAAAGTCGATTGTTGAAAAGAAAGAACGACCCCATGTAATTGGTAATCAATAAATAGGTATCATTCTTTCAAAAAAAATAAAAGTTTAAACAAGTTCTATTTGAAAAACCAACTTAATGACAACCAATGATTATCAATAACAAAAGAAGTTCAGGTGGATATTTTTTAAAATAACAATTTTAAACAGGCTTTTATTGTGGCAAGATAAAAAGTAATTGGGGTTTGGGGCAAAGCCCCGTTAATCGGATCATTTAGCTGTAAGATCGGATATTCATTTAGATTTTGAAAAAGGGAGAATTTAAAGTGTTTAACTTCAATTAAAAATCAAAAATCATGGCAAAAGTTGGAAACAACATCGTGACGACAGGCCTCAGCGGGAAGCTGGGGAACCTGATCGTATTCCGCAATCGTGGCGGAAAAACTATTGTATCGAAAACTCCCCGTAAGAAGGAGCAGGAACCAAGCGAAGCGCAGGAGCAACATCAACTGCGTTTTCAGGAAGCAATTTTGTATGGAAAAACCTCTATTACTGACCCGCTGCAAAAAGCAGCCCGGCAACAATTTTCAGAAGCAGTAGCTTTGGCAAAACAGGCATTGCAAAAAGAATCAGAACGGCAGAAGTTTAAAAAACTCGCAAAAAAACAAAAGAAAGCAAGCGCATATGGCGCAGCAGTTTCGTATTATTACAAACAAATTCGTACCGGAGAATCAATCAATTGAAAGTTTCTCAACCACATCAACCATCTCTTACCGAGTGTCTTGGCCGTTCCATTGGATATTCGATATTCCTTATTCTATATTGGGATTTTTTCTTCCGGCTGTTAAACCCGTCCCCCGCAACCCATAGCAATATTGAAAACTGCAACTTTCTCCGGCTGTCCCATTCATCATTCAAAATTCAACATCCATCATTCGGGAACTCCGGATACTCACTGAAAACTGTGACTGCCAACTGCGACTGTTCACTATCTGGGATTTGGAATTTGAGATTCCCTTCGTGTCCTCGCGTCTTCGTGTTTAACCGGCTGTTGGCTTTTTATTTGGTTATTCGATATTCTTATTGGATATTGGACATTTTTCTTCCGGCTCTTCTTCTGCGACAGAAGAGCTTTTTTATCTATTTACCAATTTTTCGGCTTTTCATGTCTCCCCCGTTGGGAATCCCGAACCATCGTGATAGAGGGGTTATATCTTTCCCGGCGCAAACAAATTCCGTATTTCAAACCAAGCCTGTGGTTGCGCCGCAATAACATGATCACATCAAAAACCCCGGACGTTGCCCGGGGCTAAATTATCCTGCGCCTTCAGCGCGTAAAACCAAAAATCACCAATTAACCATCGAACAATTCAACAATAGACCAGTTCCTCTACTCCCAAATTTCTCCCCTTTTTTCTAGGGGAGATGTCCGTCAGGACAGAGGGGTTAACAATTAAACAATCAAGCAATTCAACCATTCAACCACCTTGCCGTTTTCCCAAGTCTCCCCTTGGGGGAGATTTAGAGGGGCCTTTCCCATCTCTCCCAGTCTGGGGAGATGTCCGTCAGGACAGAGGGGCAATAGCTATTAAACTTGAAGCCTGTATCCCAAAACTATAACTTTCCCGGACAGAAGAATTAACAATTCAACAATTTATCCATTTATCTGATATCTAATGACTGGTATCTGCACATCAAAGCCTCATCAAAGGCACAGATAAAGCACTGTGAGAGTACTAAAATGATTAATGTAATAATGGGATTTTAACTTAAAACAAGTTCAAAACAAAAGCGCCTAAATATTGAATTTAAGCGCTTTTTTATGGTACCCAGAACAAGACTCGAACTTGCACATCCTTACGGACACTAGTCCCTGAAACTAGCGTGTCTACCAATTCCACCATCTGGGCTTGTTTGAACGTGAGTGCAAAACTATAAAAATTCTGAAAATGCAAACATTATTTTCTGAAAAAATTGAACTTATTAGTGCTGGTATTCTGCATCATACTTGCATTCAGATACTTTGTCTTCCGAATCAAGGTAAAAAATAAATTTTTGCCTTTTCTCAACCGAAGGACTGACCATCGGATCAAGTGTGGTAACTCCCTTATTTATAGCTGTACTGCGCAATATTTTCGTTTGGGTATATGCAACGTACTTTTTATCAGACGAAAGCGGAACGATTACTCCTTTCTGTCCAAAATATTCATCCAGTTCGGTTTTGCTCATTCCTTTGAACTGTCGGGTAAATTTCGATTGCATGGAGCAAGACAGGCTGGCAACCAGTATCAGATAAACTATTGTATAGCGAATGATTTTCATGACGCTTTTTTGGTTTTTATTCCGTCGGCAATTAATTGGCGGGCCTCCTGATTTAATATGGATGGAAGCTGAATTTCGCGCGATTCAAGGCTTTTCAGCCACGAATTAATCTCTTTTGGCAGAAGAGTATACAGAACATCCCTGAATTCGTCAATCTGTTCGTCAGAATAATCCGTACCGTTCCTGCCTTTGAAACGGTCCAGTTCTTCGTCTTCAAAATAAACTATTTCCTGTGATTTTACGATAAGCTCTTCGAATTCGCATACTTCGTGTGCACCGCAACATTCCGACGGAATTTCGCGAACAGATTCCGGTACCGGTCCATTGACCTGTTCGTTTTTCTTGTTTAATTTCAATACCAGAAATATTCCTGCGGCCAGCAAAACAAACACAAATACAACTAATCCAATTAAAATTCCCATGGTGCAAAATTAGAAATCATTTCAATATATCCCGATTATAAATGTGATTTAGTCTTTTTAATAAAACACATAAAAGGCATCAATGTTTTGCTGTTACTTTCTGATAAACCGTATTTTTACCGTAAAATATCCGATATAAAACCTTTATATTGAAGTTGTTTAAAGTTGACGTAGTAAAATCACGCAAAAGGCCATTAAATTCAGGGCTTTCCAATGCACAGCATTTGTTTCAAAACGGACCAGGATTGCCTTAAAAGCATCCAGCCAGGCATTGGTAC